>Ga0310696_10003958_pt1 | contig 18311 bp, 14 predicted proteins | sample AusTroGonzalo_MG_4_FD_203885 | JGI IMG/M metagenome (GOLD analysis project Ga0310696, IMG submission 203885) | Bovine rumen microbial communities from tropical cattle in Woodstock, Queensland, Australia - Gonzalo_02 (v2) (version 2) | ecosystem: Host-associated > Mammals > Digestive system >...
GTATACTTTGCCGTCATTGACGGACGCTTCCCCGGCAGGGGCGAAGGCATGAGCATCGACGAACTTCAGATTCTGTGCGAATCGCTTGGAATGTACGAGGCGCTGAACCTGGACGGAGGCGGCTCCTCTACCCTGTGGAACAAGGAATCCGGAGTCGTGAACCATCCTTATGACAATCAGCAATTTGATCACGAAGGCGAGCGCACCGTTCCCAACGTCATCATCGTAAAATAGTAAAAAATATTTTGCAGATTCGGGAAAAGATGCTACCTTTGCATTCCCCGAATACAGGGGCGTAGCTCAGCTGGTTTAGAGCGCTTCAGTCACATTGAAGAGGTCATCGGTTCGAATCCGATCGTCCCTACTCCCAAGGACAAGTCGAAAGATTTGTCCTTTTTTTGTATCTTTGCATAAATGTAACGAACCATGGCTGCAGAAATTCTCAGACCTTTATTTGAATCATACACCGGACAACAGCTCACGCAAGTCACAGAGCTTCCGGCATCGGGTAGCAACCGCCGCTATTTCCGCCTTCAGGGCGGCAACATTTCCCTCATCGGCGCCATCGGCACCAACCTGCAGGAGAACCACAGTTTCATTTACCTGGCCAAGCATTTCCGGGAAAAGGGACTGCGCGTGCCTGCCGTGCTGGCGGTGAGCGAAGACGGCAGCGCCTACATTCAGGAAGACCTGGGAGACCAGATTCTCTTCGGCATGGTGGCACAGGGCCGCGAAAGCGGACTGTACAGCGACATGGAGACGAATCTGCTGCGCCGCACCATCGAACAGCTGCCTCGGCTGCAGTTCCTGGGCGCCAAGGGCCTGGACTGGAAAAACTGCTACCCGCAGGAGTCCTTCGACGCCCGCATGATCGACTTCGACCTTAACTACTTCAAATACTGCTTCCTCAAGGCCACCGGTCTGGAGTTCAACGAGATTCAGCTGCAGGAAGACTTCGAGAAGTTCAAGGCAGATTTACTGCAGGACGATGACAACACCTTCCTGTACCGGGACTTCCAGGCGCGCAACGTCATGATCAAGGACGGCGAACCCTGGTTCATCGACTTCCAGGGCGGACGCCGCGGTCCCATCTATTACGATGTAGCCTCCTTTATCTGGCAGGCCCGTTCCCGCTTCCCCGAAGACCTGAAACAGGACCTCATCCGCTGCTATCTGCGCGCCCTGCAGCAGTTCAAGCAGGTAGATGAAGAAGAGTTCCGCAGCCGCCTGCGCCTGTTTGTCCTGTTCCGCACCCTGCAGGTGCTGGGCGCCTATGGTTTCCGCGGATACTTCGAGAAGAAACCGCATTTCCTGGCCAGCGTTCCGTTTGCCCTGAGCAACCTGCGCAAGCTGCTGGAAATCCCCTTCACCGACTATCCTTACCTGAATTCCGTGCTGGAGAAACTGGCTTCCATGCCCGAGCTCAACGAAATTCCCCAGGACAACCGCCTGTCGGTGCACATCTACAGCTTCGCCTATAAGAAGGGCATTCCGGCCGATAAAACCGGTAACGGCGGCGGCTACGTCTTCGACTGCCGCAGCGTCAACAACCCCGGCAAGTACGAATACTACCGTCAGTTCAACGGAACCGACCCCGAGGTCATCAAGTTCCTGGAAGACGATGGAGAAGTCTTCACCTTCCTGGACAGCGTGTACAAGCTGGTCGATGCCCACGCCAAGCGCTTCATCGAACGCAAGTTCACCAACCTGCAGGTCTGCTTCGGCTGCACCGGCGGCCAGCACCGTTCGGTATACTGCGCAGAGCACCTGGCCAAGCACCTGATGGACAAGTTCGACATCAAGGTCACGGTCACCCACCGCGAGCTCAATATCGAGAAAATGCTCTAGGCCCATGAAAGCGATGGTCTTCGCGGCAGGCCTGGGCACCCGCCTTCGCCCCATTACCGACAGCCTCCCCAAGGCGCTGGTCCCCGTGTGCGGGGAGCCGCTGCTGTACCATACGCTGCACAAGCTCAAATCGGCCGGATATACCGATATTGTGGTGAACATCCACCACTTCCCGCAGATGATCCGGGAATACCTCCAGACCCACGACTTCGGCCTGGATGTGAGCATTTCCGACGAATCGGACCGCTTGCTGGAAACCGGCGGCGGCATCCTGCACGCCCGCAACCTGCTCCTGCCTTTGGACGAGCCCTTTCTGATTCATAACGTGGACATCGTCTCCAACCTGGACATCGCCTGGTTCCGCGCGCAGATGCGCCCCGACGCCCTGGCCACCCTGCTGGTGAGCGAACGGAAGACCCAGCGCTACCTGCTGTTCAACGAAGAGATGCGGCTGGTGGGCTGGACGAACATCGGCACCGGGGAAGTCCGTTCCCCCTACAAAGACCTGGATCCCGCCCAATGCCGGAAGTTTGCCTTCGCGGGCATCCACAACATCTCCCCCGCCATTTTCCAGGCCTTCGAAGCCCTGAACATGCCCGAGCGCTTCCCCATCATGGACTTCTACCTGGACGCCTGCGCCCGCTATCCCATCTACGGCGCCGTGGCCCAGGATCTCCAGTTAGTTGACGTGGGGAAACTGGAAACCCTCCCCGAAGCGGAGAGGGTTTGCCAAAGTATCCTTGTATAAATCTTAGAACTGAAGGCTCAGTCCCAGACCGTTCTGCTGAACCCCCATGCTTAGCTGGGGAGATTTGGCAGTGAAGCCGTGTCGGGTATTGTAGTCGGCAATGGCCTTGTTAATCCTGTTCAGGCCCACAAAGTGAAGGGGAAGGCCCACCAGGAAAATGGCACCGCAGGTGATGTACACGGGGGCATCGGCCTTTGTGTTTACACGCTTGTCACCCAGGATAAGGGAGGACGTGAGCCAGCCGGCGGCAAAGCCTGCCGATCCTCCCATCAAGATATCACCGATAGTGGAGATGGTGTCACCGCTCTTGTAAAGAGATTCGGCCTCCGGGGAAAGATACAGATAAGTGGAATTCTTGGCGATATTCATTCCGTTGATGGAGAGCTTTCCGCTGCGACGGTCCAGAGTCATGACGCCCTCCGGAAGATTCTGTGCCACCTGGGCATAAGAAACCACTGCGACTAAGGCAAGTACGATGGAAACAATGATACGTTTCATGAAATAATTGTTAAGTGAATAGTTTTGTACGAAGTTAGCTCAATTACCGCTTCTGTACAAGACGCCCGCTTATTATTTGTACACTTTTGTCGCTCGGCTATAATTAACTGGTTATCAACAGATTAAAAAATTCTCTTTAGGCTGATCAGCCTAAAGAGAAAAACATAACATATTAATAATAAACGATTTAATCCAGATCGAGCTAGTCCTTTGCGAAGAACTTCCAGTGGAAGAGGATGAGGTAGATGGCGCCGCAGGTGACGCAGCTGTCGGCGAAGTTGAATACGGGTTCGAAGAAGATGTGACCGCCCAGGCCGGGGATCCAGTCGGGCCAGGTCCAGAGCGGGAAGTAGAACATGTCTACCACCTTGCCCTGCATGATGGGGGCGTAGGAGCCCAGGGTAGCTACCGTATCATAGGTAGATTCGCTGAAAATCTGGCCGTAGCACAGGCAGTCTACGATATTGCCGAAGGCGCCGGCCGTGATGAGCGTTAGGCCGACCAGAACACCCGTGGGCACGCCGCCGCGCTTGAGCAGCTTGGCAATCCACCAGCACAGCGCGCCGAAGAGAACCAGGCGGAAGATGGTGAGCAGATACTTACCCACGATACCCCCGAACGACATGCCGAAGGCCATTCCCTTATTCTCTACAAAGAGCAGCTGGAACCAGTTGCCCAGCACGGGAATGCTTTCTCCCAGCATCATGTGGGTCTTGACCAGGATCTTGATGACCTGGTCTGCGACTACCAGCAAAATGCCCAATATCAGGAGGAACCTGCCCCGGTTTTTCATGACAGGCCGCTACTTCTTGCCGGTTTTCTCCAGAATGGCCTTGCCCTCCACGGTAGTGGTGGCGTGCGGAACCAGACGCAGACGCTCCTTGGGGATGAGCTTGCCGGTTACGCGGCAAATGCCGTAAGTCTTGTTTTCGATGCGCACCAGGGCGGCTTCCAGGTTCTGGATAAACTTGTACTGACGCTGGGCCAGGGCGCCGGCTTCTTCCTTGGAAAGCTGGAAAGCGCCGTCGTCTTCCACCGTCTTGAACGTAGGAGCGGTGTCCAGAATGTCGTTGCCGCCGGCATGGGTCATGGCTTCGCGCAGGGTATTGTACTCGGCGCGGGCCTTGTCCAACATCTCGTTGATAATGACGCGGAACTCTTCCAGTTCTTCGTCAGAATAGCGGGTTTTGTTGTTCTCTTCCATATGCAGTTATCGTTTTACGGTTAGCTTGATGGTTCCTTCGGTCCACTCTACTTCGGCGGCATCGGCGGGGGCATTCCCGGCCGGCTCCAGGCCGATGGAGAGGGACAGAGTCTGGGCCTTCACATATTCCCCGAAGGCCGATAGGGAGTCGGCGAGGTCCGGATCGTCGGCATAGACTACAGTGCTGATGCGGTCTGTAACCTCGAAGCCGGAACTCTTGCGCAGGTTTTGGATGCGGTTGACCAGTTCGCGGGCCAGGCCTTCGCGGCGAAGCTCGGGGGTAACCTCGATGTCCAGGGCCACGGTGAGCGAGCCTTCGGAGGCCACCTGCCAGCCGGGGACATCCTCGGAGGCGATGGCGTAGTCTCCGGGGTTCAGCACCACGGGGCCGCCCGGCAGGGCCAGGGTATAGCTTTCTCCGGCGGCTTCGGCCTTCTGGATGGCGGCGATTACCGGCTGTTCCAGGGCGCCGAAGGCGGCGGCGATCTCTTTCATACGGGCGCCGTAGGTCTTGCCCAGCACCTTGAAGTTGGGCTTGATCCTCAGGCTCATGATGCCGCTGGTATCGGCAATGAATTCCATCTCCTTCACGTTGACCTCGGCCAGGATGATGTCCTTGACGGACTCCAGCTGGGCGCGCACTTTCTCGGAGATGACGGGAATCATGACCTTCTGCAGCGGCTGACGCACAGGGATGTTCACCTTCTTGCGCAGGGCCAGGATCATGGACGTAGCCTGCTGGGCCAGCGCCATACGCTCTTCCAGGTCTGCGTCGATGACTTCAGTATTGGCCGAAGGCATCAGCGTGAAGTGTACAGACTCCAATTCTCCTCCCAGGTCCTTGTAGAGCTGGTCCATATAGAAAGGAGCGATGGGGGCGGCCAGTACGGCAACGGTCTTGAGGACAGTGTACAGCGTGCTGTAGGCGGCGTTCTTGTCCCCGGTCATTTCACCGGCCCAGTAGCGGGCGCGGTTCAGACGCACGTACCAGTTGGACACATCGTCGCAGACGAAGGTTTCCAGGATACGGCCGGCGCTCTTGACGTCGTAGTCTTCGTAGGCGGCGCGCACATCCTTGATCACGGTGTTCAGGCGGGAGATAATCCAGCGGTCCAGTTCCGTGACAGGTTCTGCAGCCACAGGCTGCCAATTGTCGATGTTGGCGTATCTTGCAAAGAAGGCGTACGTGTTATAGAGCGTGCCGAAGAACTTGCGGCGGACTTCGTCCACGCCTTTTTCATCGAACTTGAGGTTGTCCCAAGGTTCGGCGTTGGTGAGCATGTACCAGCGCAGGGCATCGGCACCGTAGGTATCCAGGGCCCAGAACGGGTCTACGGCGTTACCCAGACGCTTGCTCATCTTGTTGCCGTTCTTGTCCAGCACCAGACCGTTGGAGATGACGCGCTTGAAGGCGGGAGTTCCGGAAATCATGGTGTGGATGGCGTGCAGGGTATAGAACCAGCCACGGGTCTGGTCCACGCCCTCGGCGATGAAATCTGCGGTGGCGCCGAAAGCAGCGCTGTCCAGGTTGCGCAGGCCTTCCTGGGCATAGGGCATGGCGCCGGAATCGAACCACACGTCAATGAGGTCGGTCTCGCGGGTCATCTTCTTGCCCGAAGCGGACAGCAGGAAAATCTCGTCTACGTAGGGCCTGTGCAGGTCTATCTTGTTATAGTTCTCCAGGGACATATCCTCGGGATTGAAGCCCTTGTCCTTGAAGGGGTTGGAAGCCATGATGCCAGCGGCAACGGCTTTCTCGATCTCGTTGTACAGCTCTTTCACGGAGCCGATGCAGATTTCCTCCTTGCCGTCCTCGGTGCGCCAGATGGGCAGCGGAGTGCCCCAATAGCGGGAACGGGAGAGGTTCCAGTCCTGGATGTTCTCCAGCCACTGGCCGAAGCGGCCGGTGCCGGTGGAAGCGGGCTTCCAGGTGATGGTCTGGTTCAGCTTGACCATCTCGTCCTTCACGGCCGATGCCTTGATGAACCAGCTGTCCAGCGGATAATACAGCACGGGAAGGTCCGTGCGCCAGCTGTGCGGATAGCTGTGCACGTGCTTCTGCACCTTGAAGGCGCGGCCATCGGCCTTCATCATCACGCAGAGGTCGATGTCCAGGGTGCCTTCTTCGTCTTCTTTCTCGAAGTATTTCTTGTAGCCGGCCTTGACATATCGGCCGGAATATTCCTTATAGGAAGGATCCACGGTAGCGGCGTAGGCGGCATCCATATCCTCCAGGCGCATGAAGCGGCCCTGGCGGTCTACCTGGGCCTGCGGGTTGCCGTCCTTGTCCAGGGGCATGATGGCGCCGATGCCGGCAGCCGCAGCCACGCGCTTATCGTCGGCACCGAAGGTGGGTGCGATATGCACGATACCGGTACCGTCGCTGGTTGTTACGTAGTCTCCGGAGATGACGCGGAAGGCGTCTCCATCGGGTTTGAACCAGGGAATGAGCTGCTTGTAGCGGATGCCCACCAGCTGGGAGCCTTTCCAGCTTCCTTCCAGCACCTGGAAGGGAACCTTGGGACCGAACCAGGCGTCTACCAGATCCTTGGCCAAAACGTAGATGGCCGGAGCCCCGGTGTAGGGGTTCTGGGAAAGCACGCGCACGTATTCGATTTCGGGGCCTACGCACAGCGCCGTATTGGACGGAAGGGTCCAGGGCGTGGTGGTCCAGGCCAGGAAATATACCGGCAGGGGCTCGGTGCCGAAGAGCGGCTGGGAAGCGCCGTCCTTGATAACCTCGAACTGGACGGTGGCGGTGGTGTCGCTTACGTCCTTGTAGCAGCCGGGCTGGTTAAGCTCGTGGGAGCTGAGGCCGGTGCCGTCGGTGGGAGAATAGGGCTGAATGGTGTATCCCTTGTACAGGAGACCCTTGTTGTAGATCTGTTTGAGCAGATACCACAGGGTTTCGATGTAGCGGTTGTCGTAGGTGATGTAAGGGTCGTTCATGTCTACCCAATAACCTACGCGCTCGGTCATATTCACCCATTCGGCGGTATATTTCATCACCTCCTTGCGGCAGGTGGCATTGTATTCCTCTACGCTCACCTTGGTGCCGATATCGGCCTTGGTGATGCCCAGTTTCTTCTCGACGCCCAGTTCCACGGGAAGGCCGTGGGTATCCCAGCCGGCGCGGCGGTTTACCTTGTAGCCGGTTTGCGTCTTATAGCGGCAGATGGCATCCTTGATGGAGCGGGCCATCACGTGGTGGATGCCCGGCATGCCATTGGCCGAAGGGGGACCTTCGAAGAAAATGAATGCAGGGGCGCCATCACGCAGTTCGAGGGATTTCTCGAATGCATGGCCACGCTTCCATCTGTCCAGAACCTCACGACCGGTTTGTGTAAGGTCCAGCCCCTTGTATTCTTTAAAAGTCATATATATTTCTTATATTTGCACCTCAATAATTAGGAATGCAAAGATAAGAATTTTAACTGACATTGGCAATATGAACCTCCTGGACATCATTCTGCTGATCCTTCTCATCCCCGGTGTCATCCGAGGCGCATCCAAAGGCTTTTTAGAGCAGGCCGCCACCATCCTGGGCGTGATCCTGGCCGTGTACCTGGCCTACCATTTCTCGGCCCCCGTGTGTGCATGGCTGGACCAGTACATCAACGTGTCGCCTACGGTCCTGCACGTCATCGGCTTCGCCGTCATGCTCGCAGGCGTCCTCATCTGCGTCCTGTTCTTCGCCAAACTCCTTACCAAGGCGGCCGACATGGCCTCCCTGGGCTGGTTCAACCGGATTCTGGGCTTTATCTTCTCCCTGGCCCTGTCGGCCCTCGTCCTGAGCATCTTCGTCATCCTCTTCGACACCGTGAATGTCAAGTTCGGAATACTCAAGGCAAGCACCATCAACGAGTCCTTCCTGTACGGTCAACTGAGAGACCTGGGGTATCTGGTATTCCCCTACTTGAAGGAACTTCTCACGTTAGGAAAATAGATTCTTCGCTTCGCTCAGAATGACAATTGTCATCCTGAGGAGCCGCAGGCGACGAAGGATCTGTTACCAGAGATTCTTTTTGGAAACGGTGGCCACGAAGTCCTTCAGATAGAAGGGCTCAAAGTAGGCCAGATTCTCGAAACGGCCTTCGTCGAAAGCCTTCTGGGCCAGAGGGGCCATGTGCCGCGCTAACGGGGCGGCTTCCAGGAAATGTGCGTTCGGGTGTTTCAGAACGCTTTGGCACTTGAGAGCGCCGTCTCCCACGAAGAGCACGGGGCCCTGGGCCAGTTCCCGGGCAAAGGATCCTTCCTCTACCACCAGTGCCTGGATGGGCGTGCATTTTTCTCCGGCCGATGTATACACGGCGGTATAGACCTCCATGCGCCGGGCGTCAATCATGGGAATAATCCGGGAATAGTCCCCGGGGTTAGCCACACCTGCAACCAGGATATCCAGCGTGCCGATGGCCAGAAGGGGTTTTCCGGCGCCGAAGGCCAGTCCTTTGGCCGTGGATACACCTACGCGAAGGCCGGTGTAGGAACCGGGACCGGAGCCTACGCACACGGCATCGCAATCTTTCATGCCCACGCCGCTGGCGTCCAGCACCTCTTTCACCAGCGGGGCTGTAAGGGACGCCTGCTGCCGGGCTTCGGTGCAGATGCGTTCTTCGGCCACAGTCCCGTCCACGGCCAGAGCCACGGACAGGACTGCGGTAGAAGTGTCTATTAGTAGGATGCGCGCCACCTTAAAGCTTGCGTTTCAGATAGCTGCGGATTTCGGAGGCATTGCTGGCCTTGGCCTCGGTGTCGATGGAGCCATTTACGATGAACCACACCATAGGAAGGCTGCCGATGCCATAGGAAGTAATGTACGGGGACAGGGCGCCGCGGGTGTCGCACACGTTCACCCAAGGCAGTTTCTGGTTGCGTACGGCGCTGGCCCAGGTAGCCTTGTCGTCGTCCAGGGATACGGCGTAGATCTCGAAGCCCTTGGGATGGAATTCCTCGTACAGGGGCACCAGGCTGGACAGGTTGAACATCTTCTGTTCGGCTGTGGAAGACCAGAAATACAGCATGGTCACCTTGCCGATGGACTCGCTCAGGGAAACGGGCTTACCGTCCATGGAAGGCAGGTTGATGTCTACGAAGCCCACTTCGGGAGCGTTATTCACCTGGTTCTGGATTTCCATGAGGGAGATGCGGCGGGCCGCCTCTTTCTCCAGGGCCTTCACGTAGCGGGACTCGGGGTAATCCACCTTGAGGGAATCGGCCACCCCGCGCATGAGGATGCCGTCGGTATTCTGGCTGAACACCGGCAGACCGGGGTTCACCTGCTGGAACAGCACGGGAACCACGGTGAGGGAATGGACGTTGCTGACCACGTATTTGAGGCGGTCGCGATAGTACTGTACATAGCAGCGGGACACCTCGGGATCCGGGTTGGAAGACTTCTCCAGGATTTGCTGCATCTTGCGGATGAAGGCGCTGTAATCCTTCTCTACCTGCTGCAGTTTGGCAGACTCTTCCGAGCCGCTGACGCTGTAGATGCCCAGGGTATCGGTTTCCACCTTTACCTTGTCTCCCTTCTGCAGGAGCAGGGAGGCAATCTGACGGTCTCCATAGAACAGGTAGATGAATTCGGGCTTACCCTTTTCCAGATTCAGCTGATAGCAGAAATCTCCCTTGGCATTGGTCTTGACGCTGTCCAGCACCTGGAAACGGTTCACGTCCAGGAGTTTGACAATGACCTGCTTTTCGGGAGCTTCGTGCAGGTTTCCCTCTATCTTGGTATTCTTTCCGCAGGCGGCTGCCAGGACCACCAGGGCGGCAGCGGCGGCAAGCTTAAAGCTTTTCATATTCCTTGAGAATGTTATTGGCGATACTTTTCATTTCTTCGGCTTCCAGGGACAGTTTGGCCTTGCGGAAGTCCAGGTCTCCCTCGGTCTGGAGGGGAACCAGGTGAATGTGGGTGTGAGGCACTTCCATGCCCAGCACGGCCACGCCCACCCGCTTACAGGGGACGGCGTTTTTCAGGGCCACGGCCACCTTGCGGGCAAAAGCCCAGAGGCCTTCGTAGGTTTTCTGGTCCAGGTGGAAGATATAGTCGTCTTCTACGTGCTTGGGGATGACCAGGGTATGACCCTTGGCCAGCGGGGAAATATCCAGGAAGGCGTAGAAATCCTCGTTTTCGGCGCACTTATAGGAAGGAATCTCTCCGGCAGCGATCTTGGTGAAAATGGTAGCCATCTTAAAGGGAAATTTCCAGGATTTCGAATTTCATAACACCGCTGGGCACCTTGGCCTCTACGGTTTCGCCTTTTCCATGGCCGATGAGAGCCTTGGCAATGGGCGTGGTGGCGGCCAGCAGACCCTTGCTGAAATCGGCCTCGCTTTCGGGGACGATCTGGAAGTTCATAGTCATCTTGTTGGCCAGGTTCTTCACCTTTACCTTGGAAAGCAGCTGCACGGTATCGGCCGAGAGCTTGCTCTCGTCGATGACACGGGCATTGGCCACCTTCTCCTTGAGGCGGGCGATTTTCACTTCCAGCAAACCCTGCGCATCACGCGCGGCGTCGTATTCGGCATTCTCCGAGAGGTCTCCCTTCTCGCGGGCTTCTGCGATGGCCGCAGAGATCACCGGCCGCTGGGCCAGTGCTTCGGCGAGTTCCTGCTTGAGCTTGTCCAGACCCGCCTGAGTCATCATTTCAATTGCCATTATATAACGTTTTTAGCTTTGTCAAAAAAACAGCCGACGACCGTTCTTCGGCCGTCGAGCTTTATGTCACCACAAAGATAGAAATTATTTTTTGAAAAAACGAACTTCTCACTATTATACCATATTTATCTTCCTCTCTTCCTCTCTTCCTCTCTTCCTCTCTTCCTCTTTTCCTCTTTTCCTCTTTTCCTCTCTTCCTCTCTTCCTCTTTTCCTCTTTTCCTCTTTTCCTCTTTTCCTCTCTTCCTCTCTTCCTCTCTTCCTGCATCCCTGTCCTCCTGTCCCTGACTCTTTCTGTCGGAGCTGTTGCTGTTGATGTCGCAGGTCAGTTTCCCTGCCGTCGCAGGTCAGTTGCCTTGCCGTCGCAGGTCGGTTGCCGTGCCGTCACAGGTCGGTTGCCTTGCCGTCACAGGTCTGCGTTTTTCGGCCTACCTGCGACGGGAATCGGCCAATGGTTAGCTATAATGTCGCGGATCAGCCCTATTTTGCAGACCTGCGACGTTACACGGGTTCATCGGCGACAACGGCATCTTTTTTCCGTCCTCTGACAGGAACCAGACCGGCCACAACGTCTCGGGGCATTCTGAGACATCGGGCCAGTTGCGGAACTGTGGTCCGGTAAGAGCGGTACAGGTAAGGTAGCATCTGTGCCTTCTGTTCCGGAGACAACTCCAGAATGCTTTTCCCGAACCACTTCTCTGCCTGACGTGTAATCGCTGCCAGCATTTCAGAGTCTGACTGTCTGGTTCTGCCGTTCATCACCAGCATCTGCTGCATCAGAGCCGTATTGACCGAGCCGATTGTCTTTAGGAAGAAAGACTGTTCATTGTTGAATGCACTCTCCAAGTACTGAAAATCACATGCGCTTGCCGGTTCTATGTTGCCATCGGCATTCAAAACCCAAGGGACGTCCGACAAATCCTCGTGCGTCCGGAATCTCGATTCCCGCTCCCGACGGGAAAGATCGGCCAACTTATACACACCGGCCGGGCATCGGCCCCCGACAAACATTCCCCTATAAGAGGACCAGCGATAATCTTCTATCCGTTCTCCCGTGTCCATCGTATTGCGAGGGATATAGGCCAATGTATTCCGGACATACCAGTCCGAATCCAGATACTTGACACTGATATCGGAACGATTCAGGATCCCCTTCTCATTGTATTTCCAGCTAAGGTACTGAGAGTGACGCTTTTTTATCATTTCCCCAGTACGATGTGCAGCAGACAATTCCGGAGCAAGAAGAGCGGTGTGACCATGATTGGACATCGCTATTTCGGCAACCACCCGGCATCCATTTTTCCAAGCTGCCAGATAAAAAGACTTCTGCAGGTGATCATAGTCCTCGTCATCACGGCATAGCAATACGGATTCCATTCCCTCCAAACTGATGTGGAACGGAAACATCTTAGTAACGATACCGTCGCGGGACGTTCGGTTTACAATTCTTTGAAAAGCCATGATCAGCTCTTTGTTTTTCCAGGTCCGAAATTGAAAGGGAATGTTGGCATCCCATCAGGGAAAACCGCTGAAATCGGCCTTATCATCCCGGAAGGGTCATAGCCATATGGCTTTTTCAGTGCTGACGCCAGTTTTTCGTAACGGGGGATATAATCGAACATCATTGCACTCCAAAAGTTCTCTGCGTGATCATAGGGCTCTGCGCACGCTATGATTTCGGCCATCGAGATAATCCGGATTGCCTTGCCAGGATGCTGATTTCTGTTCCCCCACAACTCTTTGACCAGACTTCGGATAGCCCGTCGGTTCAAATCATCCATTTCCAATTCGTGTGCCTTCATATCCGAAGGTGGATTGTCACGGCTGTCTGCAAATTCAAAATCGGTACTGAGGTGCAGTAAACCCTCATCGTCCATTAAGACTTCAAGAAACTTTTTCATATCTATGGTGTTTTAACGTGCCAAAAGGACGGCAGCCGGCAGTCAAAGAAGGACCGCTGGACAAACGCAAACATAGATACTTTTTCACCTCGGAACAACAGGGAGATGCAAGTTTTTCTATTTTAGCCGAAAATTTAAATCTTTTGTATGATTTACGCATTTTTTAGCCGGGTGTTCAGGCAAATAATAGGAGATTTTCCACGTGCTACAACACACACGACGTGATAACCAATCCCGGTTATGCGTCAATTTGTATCGGGAACTGACTCCAATTCGGGGCTCCCAAAAAAGCCGGGAAGGACAAACCGTCGCGAGACAGGAGACGGACTGTTGCAGGTTAGAAGACAGGGCGTTGCAGGTTAGGGAACAAGATGTCGCAGGTCCGAAAAAAGATGTCGCAGGTCCGCAAAATATAGCCAACCTGCGACAACGTACGTCTTCTAAGGCTAAATCTCGTCGCAGGTCGGTCGTAAAACGCAGACCCGCGACGGAATGACAAGTACCCTGAGACAGAACAATAAGCGACCTGCGACAATATGGCACGTGACCTGCAACGGGAGACCTTGGAGCCAGGGACGGGGCACTGGAGCCGGGGACAGGGTGCTGGAGCTGGGGACAAGGTGCTGGAGCCAGGGACGGGTCACTGGAGCCGGGGACAGGGCACTGGAGCCGGGGACAGGGCGCCAGAGCTGGGGACAGGGCGCCAGAGCTGGGGACTACTCATTGGTCACTGGAGAACAGGCCCAGAAACTACAGCTTTCCCTCATAGTCTTTCAATGCATCCAAAGCCTTGGGGCACAGGATCAGAATGGTAATAACTGTCACCCAGGCCATGAGACCCACGCCGATGTCTCCCAGCATCCACACCAGATCGGCCTCCCGCACGGCGCCGAAGACGATGGCGGCGATGAGGACTACCTGCAGCAGGCGGATGCACAGCTTTTCCTGGCGGCTGTTCTTATCCCGGAACAGATACATGATGCTGGACTCGGCATAGAAGTAATAGGCCATGATTGTGCTGAAGGTGAAGAACAGCATGGCGATGGACACGAACTCGCTGCCGAAACCCGCAAAGATGGTATCCACGGCGCTCTGGGTGTAGCCGGCATAGTTGTTTCCCAACTCGGGTGCGTTCTGCACCAGTATTCCGCCATTCCCATCCATGATGTTATAGGTACCCGAAGTCAGGATCATCAGGGCCGTTGCAGTACAAACCAGCAGCGTGTCCACATACACGGAGAACGCCTGGGCCAGACCCTGCTGGGCCGGATGAGACACATCGGCCGCTGCAGATGCAATGGCGCCGGTTCCCTGCCCTGCCTCATTGGAGAAGATTCCGCGCTTCACGCCCATGGCAATGGTGCTGCCGATGATGCCGCCGCACAGGGGATCCATCCCGAAGGCACTGCGGAAGATGAGGCCGAAGACCGCCGGAACGTTCTGGATGTGCGAAAAGACCACCACCAGGGCCAGGACAATATACCCGAATGCCATGATGGGAGTCACCAGCGAAGCCACCTTGGCAATGCGATGTGCACCGCCAATCACCACGAAACCCATGAGCAGCGCCATCCCGATTCCCGTCGCCAGCGGCGGCACAGGGAACGCATTGTTCATAGAGGCCGATGCCCCGTTGGCCTGCACTGTAACCAGGAAAAGACCGCAGCTGATGATTGTGACGATGGCGAAAACCACGCCCAACCAGCGCTTCCCCAGCCCCTTTTCGATAAAACTGAAGGGACCGCCCCGGTAACCCGACGCGTGCGGGAACTTATACAACTGCGAAAGGGTAGATTCCACAAAGGCGGTGGATGCCCCGAAAAACGCCACAATCCACATCCAGAAAACAGCCCCGGGGCCGCCGAAGGCGATGGCCGTAGCCACGCCCACTATGTTTCCGGTTCCCACGCGCCCGGAAAGCGCTATGCAGAAGGCCTCGAAGGAAGTGATACCTTCCCTGTTCTTTGTCCTGCTAAAAAGCGAGCGCAGCATAAGGCCGAAACGGCGCACCTGCACCAACCTCGTACGGAAGGAGAAATACAGTCCCGCGACCAGTAGTAAAACCACCAGTCCGGGATTCCAGACAATGTCGTTCAGAGTGGAAACAAACTTCTCCATAGGCATTGATATTTTAGCAGTGGCAGGCTTCCCGGTCTTTCTCCAGCTGCTCCTTCAGCGCCTCCAACGAGGGGAACTTGCGTTCGTCGCGGATGCGGCGCAGGAAATGCAGCCGCAGCGGCAGACCGTAAATCTCTTCATCGAAATCCAGGATATGCGTCTCGATGGTCCGGACCTTCCCGTCCACCGTGGGCCTTACCCCAATATTGCACATCCCCCTATACAAATGGCCCTGTACCTCCACCTCAACGGCATACACCCCATTCAACGGCACCAGCTTGAGCGGCTCGTACAACTGCATGTTGGCCGTCGGGAACCCGATGGTCCTTCCCAAGCGGTTTCCTGCCACCACCACGCCATACAACCCATATTCATACCCCAGCATCCCATTCGCATCCTCTACTCTCCCTTCCTCCAATGCTTTCCGGATTTGCGTGGAAGAAATAGATTCTTCGCTTCGCTCAGAATGACATTCGTCCACTACTGTAATTTCAGGCATGGGAGGTGTGTCCTCCGACAACCCGTGGCCACCCTCGGCCGTGTAAGAGGGAGGGGCCCAAAGCTGGTGCGAAGCACCTGCGCATGGGAGGGGTCGCGAAGCGACGGTTGACGGAGGACACACCTCCCATGCCGTCTTTCTGTCAGACCCAATCCTATTGTCATATCCCATGACAACAAGCGAAGCACCGTAACGCTCACGAAGGAGGTCGATGTATTGGGCGGCGGTGAGGGCGGCGAACTCGCGGGTGAAGGGCAGAACCTCCACGCGGTCTATGCCACAGGCGGCCAACAGTGCCTTCTTCTCTTCTAACGAAGAAAGCAACCTGAACTCGCGGGCATCCTGCTGCAAAACCGTCCTCGGATGCGGCCAGAACGTGACCACAATGGCCTCCTCTCCCCGTTCCCGGGCAGCGGAGACCACCGTCTCAAGGACATGACGGTGCCCAAGATGGACACCGTCAAAAAAACCTGTGGTTACTACAGCCACTTGACACATTCAAAGCTCTGGCGGTGAGCCAGGAGCGGGTTCTTGGCAAATACGCGGGCGCCCACCTGGTAGGCACCGGTCTTCTCCGGAACCACATCTACGCTATACTTGGCTACACCGTCCTTGAAGCTCACGACCTTGCACTCCTGTACATCTACAATGTGCAGTTTGTCATGGGCGTCCACCTGGGCGAACACGACCTCCACTCCCACATCTTCCGGGGAGAGAGAACCCATCTGGAGTTCCATCTCGGCGTGGTAAGGCGTGGCCAAGGTGAGGTCGTAGGACGTGGCAGGTTCGGTGCGGGAAATGAGGCAGACATTCTCCCACTCGCGGCGTACGCGGTTCTTCCAGGCAGCCAGTTCGCGGGCCTTCTGGAAGTCGTCAGCCACCATGGCGGCGGCGTCCTTGGACTGAGGCTCGTAGTACTGGTTGATGTAATCGGTGAGCATGCGGTTGGTGGTGAAGTTACATGCCACCTGCGCAATGGTATTCTTGATATAGCCCACCCACTCGTGGCTGCGGCCGGTGGTACGGTCTACATTATAGTATGCGGGGGCGATATCGTTCTCCAGGATCTGGTAGATGGTAGCGGCATCCAGTTCGTTCTGGAAGTTGTTGTCTTCGTAGGCCTGCTCGATGGGAAGGGCCCAGCCGGCGCCTTCCTTATAGCCCTCGACCCACCAGCCGTCCAGCACGGAGAAGTGCATGGTACCGTTCATGGCGGCCTTTTCTCCGGAGGTACCGGAAGCTTCCAGCGGACGGGTAGGATTGTTCATCCAAACATCCACGCCCTGGACCATGCGCTTGGCCAGGGTGATGTCGTAGCCGGGCACGAACACGATCTTGCCGATGAAGCGGGGATCTTTGGAGATGTCCACGATCTGCTTGATAAGGTCCTGACCTGCCTTATCGGCCGGATGGGCCTTACCGGCAAAGAGGAACTGCACGGGCTGGGCGGGATTGTTCACGATCGAATCCAGACGATCCAGGTCCCGGAACAGCAGGGTGGCGCGCTTGTAGGTGGCGAAACGGCGGGCGAAGCCGATGGTGAGGACATCGTCACGCAGATTGTCCAGGATGGTAACAAGCTCGGTGGGGCTGTAGTGATTGCTCACGGTCTTGTCCTGCAAACGCTCGCGCAGGAACTCGATGAGCTTGGCCTTGAGGTGTTTCTTGACACCCCAGATTTCTTCGTCGGGAAGCTGATAGATGCCTTCGAAGCAGGACTTGTCGTAATGATGGGTAGCGAACTCGGGGCCGAACACCTTGGCGTGCAGCGGTTTCATCTCGGGGGCGCACCAGGTGGGATAGTGAACACCGTTGGTCACATAGCTCACGAAGAGTTCCTCGGGCAGGTAACCCGGGTACATGTGGGAGAAAATATCCTGGGACACCTTGCCGTGCAGCATGGAAACACCATTCACATTCTGCGAGATATTGGCGGCAAGGTTGCTCATGGAGAACTTCTCGTTGGGATCCAGCGGATTGTCCTTACCCAGGGACATCAGGGTTTCCCAGTCAATCTTGAGGCGGGTAGGATAATGGCCGATGTACTGGCGCAGCATGCCCTCCTCGAAAGCGTCGTGGCCGGCGGGAACCGGCGTATGGGTGGTGAACAGGGAGCTGGCGCGCACCACTTCCAGGGCCTCGGTGAAGTCCAGGTTGTCGTGCTCGATGTACTCACGCAGACGCTCCAGGCCGGTGAAGGCGGCGTGGCCCTCGTTGCAGTGGTATACCTGCGGGTTCAGGCCCAGCTTGCGCAGGACGCGGATACCGCCCACGCCCAGCAGGAGTTCCTGCTTCAGGCGGTTCTCCCAGCTGCCACCATACAGGTGGTAGGTAACCTCGCGGTCTTCGGCCAGGTTGGCTTCGTAGTCGGTGTCCATCAGGTACAGGTCCGTACGGCCTACCTCCACCTTCCACACGCGGGCGGTGAGGTTACGGCCGGGGAAGGCCACGGAAACGGTGACCCACTCGCCGTCCTTGTCCAGGACGGGCACGGCGGGAATCTTGGTGAAGTCCTGGGCGTCGTAACCGGCCACCTGATAACCCTGGGCCGACAGCACCTGGTTGAAGTAACCGTAGCGGTACAGCAGACCCACGGCCACCAGATTGGTGTTCATGTCGGAGGTTTCCTTGAGGTAGTCGCCGGCCAGGATACCCAGACCGCCGGAGTAAATCTTGAGGGAAGTGTCCAGACCGTACTCCATGCAGAAGTAGGCCACGGAAGGATCCCTGCGCTGGGCCTTGGCGGCCATGTATTCGTCAAATTCGTCCAGGACCTTCTTCATGCGGGCCAGGAAGTCCTGGTCCTCGGACAGTTGCTGGAAGCGCTTGATACTT
>Ga0310696_10003959_pt1 | contig 18297 bp, 12 predicted proteins | sample AusTroGonzalo_MG_4_FD_203885 | JGI IMG/M metagenome (GOLD analysis project Ga0310696, IMG submission 203885) | Bovine rumen microbial communities from tropical cattle in Woodstock, Queensland, Australia - Gonzalo_02 (v2) (version 2) | ecosystem: Host-associated > Mammals > Digestive system >...
ACATAGCCCAGCGAGTTCCAGTACTGGGGAGCGTAGGGCGACTCGAAGTAGCGCGAGACGGGCGAGCAGCCACCATAGTAATAGACAATCATGGGGTACTTCTTCGACGCGTCGAAGTCCTTGGGCAGATAGAGACGGCCATAGACGGTGTCGCCATTTGAGTTCTTGAAGTTCCAGTCCTCGCAGGTTCCCACCTCAGCATCGCCAAGAGCAGCCTTGCCGTCAAAGAGGATTAATCCGGACTTTCCGGACTTTCCAGAGAAATCCATTACATAAGCCGATGCGGGCTCCAGCGTATTATAAGAAAGGTACGCCAGCACAGGCGCACGAGCAGCCATATCGAAGCGGTAGACATCGTCGCCGCTGACGGGCAGCTGCTGTATCTTGCCCGTCTTTGGGTCGAGCTGGTAGAGGTAGACGTAGTCGCGACACTCAGCGCGGAAGTACACCTTGCCGTCGGCCCACGACCAATCGGGACTGCCGTCGATGGAGGGGTCGAAGTCCTTCGTCAGTGGCGTTACCTGCTTGGTGGCAAGGTCATAAAGGAAGAGCTCGTTCTCCGTCATGCTGGGAGTCACACTGGCTGGCAGCTGGCAGCCTATGCGGTCGAAAGCCTCCGGATTGCCTGTGAACAGCAACTGCCGTCCGTCGGGCGAGAAGCCGCATCCGCCGAGGAAGCCCTGGCACTGCAGCACGGTATCGACCTTCAGCGTCTGCACGTCCATGATGAAGACGTCCTGCACCTCGGTGGGGCGCCTCGAGAGGCGCGAGTAGCTGGAGACGAAGAGCAGCTTGCGTCCGTCCTGCGAGATGTCAGCCAGATGCTCACCCTTCGTGCCGAAGGTGATGCGCTGCGAGATGCCCGTCTTCACATCGTACTTCACAAGATAGCTACGTGTGCGCCAGCCGGGCTGACGGTCGTCCATCTCCAGGACCTCGAACACGCCCGGGTCTTCCTTGGGGCCATCCTCGCGAACGGTAATAATCAGGAAATCCTCCGTAGGGCTGATGGTGTATTCGCCAGCAGGCACGCCCACAGCCCAACGGCTACGCTCGCCCGTCAGGGGGTTCACCTTATAGAGCACACGGACGTCCTGCTCGCGTTGCTCCTCGAGATAGGCCGTAGAACGGGGCATCCAGCGGATGCTTGAACTGGGCGATGCCAGCAGCTGGCCCTTGGCGACGTCGCACAGTTCGTACTGCCAACGGGAGGCACCACCACGCTCTGTGGTCTGATAGCTCACGCAGACCAGCTTGCCGTCGGGCGAGACGCTGACGCCACGCACGCGCTTGCCGTCCGTCAGGTCGTGAACCATGTAAGGATGCTTCGCATCAATGGATAATTGATAATGGACAATTGATAATGGTGTGTCAATGGTCACGTGGATGCTGTCGGTATCGTTGGGCTCAGCCAGATACTTGATGCTGAACGTGTGGTGCTCGGGCGCCAGCTTCAAATCGGCGCCAGCCTCCTTGCCGTCCACGAAGAGACGGTAGTTCTTAGGGCCCTTCACGTTGATTCGGCCTTTCAGGTAACTGCTGTTGTTCAAGTAGAACGTCAGCATGCCCACCGAACGGCTGTCGGACAGCGAGGGCAGCACCGTCCCCGTAAACGTCTGTGTGGCTGGTGCCAGCAGACTGATGCTGTTCAGCAGCGCGTTATCATCAAACTTCCTGCCCTGCACATCGACAGTGTCGACGGCAAAGGGTTTACTAACGGCGAACGGACCTGCCTGACGGAATTCCGACACAACAGTCTTCACCTGTGCCGATGCCTGCAGTGTAGCAGCCATCAGCATATATGCAACAATAGTCTTTCTCATGAACTATGAATTATGAACTATGAATTATGAACTCAGAACGCCTCGCGGTATTTGTTCTCATCCTTGTCGTCGAGCATCGAGAGGTAGGACTGGTAGCGACTCTGAGCGATGTAATGGTCCTCGACGGCCTTCAGCACGGCACAACCCGGCTCGTGGGTGTGTGTGCAGTCAGAGAAGCGACAGTCCTTCGAGAAGTGGAATATCTCGCGGAAGTAGCTCGTTATCTCCTCGCGTTCCATATCGAATGTGCCGAACCCCTTGATGCCCGGGGTGTCGATGAGATAGGAAGCAGAACCGGAAAGTCCGGATTGTCCGGAATCTCCGGAATCTCCGGACAATGGAATCATCTCGCTGAACGTGGTGGTGTGCTGTCCCGTCTGGTGGGCATCGCTGATATCAGCGGTGCGCAGGTTAACGCCTGGCACCAGCCGGTTAATAAGCGTCGACTTCCCCACCCCGCTATTGCCGCTGAGCAGCGTTATCTTGCCTTCCAGCAGCGGTCGCAGTTCCTCCACGCCCTCGCCCGTTGCAGCCGAAATCTGACGGCACTCATAGCCAATGGTCTTGTAGAGGTTCATCATCGCCTCCAGATAACGGAGGGCATTGTCGTCGAGCACATCCTTTTTGTTGAACACCAGGATGACAGGCACGCGATAGGCCTCAGCAGAAGCCAGGAAACGGTCGATGAATGTCGTCGATGTCTCAGGCATGGCTACCGTCACCACCAGCAGCGCCTGATCAACATTCGCCGCCAGAATATGGCTCTGTTTCGACAGATTGATACTCTTGCGGATGATGTAGTTACGACGATCCTCGATAGCGGTAATCCATCCTTCCTCGTTTATGGTCACACGGTCGCCCACGGCCACAGGATTCGTACTCCGAATACCCTTGATGCGGAAATTACCCTTCACCTTACAATCAAGAAGCTGGCCATCGTCCGTGCGGACGGTGTACCAGCTACCTGTATTTTTAATGACTAATCCCTTCATTGCTGCAATAGTACGAAAACGGTTTTGAACAGCTGCAACGTATTTTTATCTTAGAAGAACAGCATACGCTGAATCCAGTAGATGAGAATACCGGCCAGATAGCCAATGAAGGCAATCCACGTAATCTTTTTCATGTACCAGCCGAAGGTAATCTTCTCCAGTCCCATGACAACGACACCGGCAGCAGAGCCGATAATCAGCATCGAGCCACCGACACCAGCACAGTAAGCCAGCAACTGCCAGAAGATACCGTCCTGCATCATGGGGCCAGCCTCAGCCACAGGATACATACCCATACAGCCAGCCACCAAAGGCACATTGTCAACAATAGACGACAGCACACCAATGATGCCGTTAATCAGGTAGTAGTTACCCGAGAAGGTCTCGTTCAGGCTCTCGCCGAGAGCCGTCAGCACGCCCACCTCCTGCAGCACGGCCACAGCCATCAGGATGCCGAGGAAGAACATGATGGTAGAGAGGTCAATCTTCGACAGCAGGTCGCTGACACGCTTCGCCATCGTATCGTCTTCGGCAGTGTTATAATGGAAAATCTCCGTCACCGTCCACAGCACGCCCAGCACCAGCAGAATACCCATGAACGGCGGCAGGTGCGTTAGTGTCTTGAACACGGGGACGAAGCAGAGACCACCCACACCAAGCCAGAAGATAATGTCGCGCTGCTGCTTCGTGAACTGCGAGACATCGGCCTTCGGCAGGTTCTGTTCCTTATCGAACTTACCTTTCAGCGACAGACTGAGGATGAAGGCAGGCACCAGCATCGACACCAGCGAGGGGATGAAGATTTCCGTCAGCACACCCTGAGTGGTGATAACCCCCTTAATCCACAGCATGATGGTGGTGACATCGCCGATAGGCGAGAAAGCACCACCGCTATTGGCCGAGATGACCACCAGCGCAGCGTAGATAAGACGATCCTCACGGCTCTGTACGAGCTTGCGCAGCACCATAATCATCACAATCGAAGTGGTGAGGTTGTCGAGGATGGCCGAAAGGAAGAACGTCATAAAGGCCATGCGCCACATCAGCTTGCGCTTAGAGCGCGTCTTCATGGTGTCGCGCACAAAGTTGAAGCCGCCGTTGGAGTCGACAATCTCGACAATCGTCATTGCACCCATCAGGAAGAACAACGTTCCAGCTGCGTCACCCAAGTGATGCTCAATGACTTCGGCAATATGGTGAACCACATTGTCGGCAGCCACTTCTGGATAATAAGCGCCAGGTCCCAACATCAGGAGCGTCCAGCATAACACACACATCAGCAGCGCAACAGCTGCCTTGTTCACTCGCGTCACGCTCTCCAGGGCTATGCAGAGATAGCCAGCCACAAAGACCGTAACAATCAGAATCGTTAATGTTGCCATTTTTCTTGTTACTTTTTTCTCAATTTTCCAATTTGCCCGCAAAGGTACTACTTTCTTTTCAAATAGCCGACAGATAAGAATCAAAAAAACAAGTGAGAATATCAAAATATGATGCTATCTTTTTCTTTTTCTCTCTAACTTTGCACACAGAAACTTAAAACGGCTAATCACATAAGCTAAGACAATGAAACAAAACTCGTATTTCTTTGCCGTCGATCTTGGTGCAACCAGCGGACGGACAATCATAGGACACATCAACGACAACCGCTTCGAACTGGAGGAGCTGACACGCTTCCCCAACAACCTCATCGAACAGGGCGGACACTATTACTGGGACATACACGCTCTCTACTGCGAGATTATCCGAGGGCTGAAACAGGTTGCCCAGAGGAAGCTACACATCACCTCTATAGGCATCGACACATGGGGGGTCGACTTTGTCTGCATTGGCGACGACAACGCGATATTAAGGAATCCGCGCGCATACCGAGACCCCATTACCTTCGAGGCGATGGACGACTACCTGCGTCACGAGGTTTCTGCTCGTGAGGTCTATGACATCACCGGCATTCAGTTCCTGAACTTCAACAGCATCTTCCAACTCTACGCCATGCAGAAGGAGAACAACACGGCCCTGAGGAATGCCGCAAAGATACTGTTTGTGCCCGATGCCCTCTCATGGATGCTGACAGGCGCAATGGTGTGTGAATATACCATTGCCTCTACATCGCAGTTGCTCGACCCACGCACCAAAGAGCTCGATGAGCGATTGCTGAAGTCCATCGGACTAGAGCGACAGAAGTTCGGACGCATGGTACAGCCGGGCACCATCATCGGCACCCTGACGGAAGAAGTGCAACGCCTCACAGGACTGGGCCCTGTTCCCGTCATCGCCGTCGCCGGGCACGACACGGCCTCAGCCGTTGCTGCCGTTCCTGCTAAGGACGAACAGTTTGCCTACCTGTCAAGCGGCACCTGGTCGTTGATGGGTATCGAAACGAAGAACGCCATCATCAGCGACCTCTCCTACGAGCGCAACTTCACCAACGAAGGCGGCATCGAGGGCACCACACGCTTCTTGAAGAACATCTGTGGCATGTGGCTCTACGAGCGCTGCCGACTGGAGTGGAAAGAGATATGGAACACAGACCCCACATGGAAGAAAGAGAGGGTTGACATCAGCCACGTTGCATTGATACGTCAGGCTATGGCTGCAGAGCCTTTCCGCTCAATCATCAACCCCGACGACCCCATGTTCGCAGCACCGTCATCCATGGTAGATGCCATTCAGCAATACTGTGTCCAAACAGGACAGCCCAAGCCTGAGACGATTGGCGAGATCTGTCGTTGCATCTTCGACTCGCTGGCTCTGCGCTACCGTCAGGTATTCGAGTGGCTTCAGGAGTTTGCTCCCTTCAAATTAGAGACGCTCCACATCATCGGCGGCGGCTCGCAGAATGAAAACCTGAACCAGTTCACAGCCAACGCTACGGGTGCCACCGTTCTGGCAGGCCCCCAGGAGTGTACAGCCATCGGCAACATCATGTTGCAGGCACAGGCATCCGGCTTTGTGAAGGACATCTGGCAGATGCGCCAGATTATCGCCAACAGCATTGAACTCGTGCGCTACGAGCCGCAGGACAAAGAGACATGGGATGCTGCCTATGACAAATATCTGAAAATTACTAACAACAAGAAATAAAGCAAATGAAAGCAGAACTAATTGAAAAAGCGTATGCCGTAGCGAAAGAACGCTACGCTGCCGTTGGTGTCGATACCGACGCCGTGCTTGACCAACTACAAAAGCAACAAATCTCACTGCACTGCTGGCAGACCGACGATGTTGTCGGCTTCGAGCGCAACGACGCCCTCTCTGGTGGCATTCAGACCACCGGCAACTATCCTGGCCGTGCCCGTAACATCGACGAGGTACGTCAGGACATCGAATTTGTGAAGACCCTCATCGCCGGTAACCACCGTCTGAACCTCCACGAGATCTACGGCGACTTCAAGGGCAAGTTCGTTGACCGCGACCAGTGTGGCGTAGAGCACTTCGAGAGCTGGATTCAGTGGGCCAAGGAGAACAACATGAAGCTCGACTTCAACTCATCATCGTTCTCACACCCCAAGAGCGGCAGTCTGACGCTGTCGAACCCCGACAAGGGCATCCGTGACTTCTGGATTGAGCACACCAAGCGCTGCCGTCGCATTGCCGACGCCATGGGTAAGGCTCAGAACGACCCCTGCATCATGAACATCTGGGTACACGACGGTTCTAAGGACATGCCCGTACAGCGCAAGAAGTATCGTGAAATCCTTGCCGCCTCGCTCGACGAGATCATGGAGGAGAAGCTCGACGGCGTGAAGAATTGCTTCGAGGCCAAGCTGTTTGGTATCGGTCTGGAGAGCTATACCGTAGGCTCTCACGACTTCTACACCGCTTACTGCGCCACCCGCAAGCAGATGTACACCATCGACACTGGCCACTACGAGCAGACGGAGAACGTCTCTGACTTCGTCTCAACACTGCTGATGTATGTGCCCGAGCTGATGCTGCACGTCAGCCGCCCCGTGCGTTGGGACTCCGACCACGTGACCATCATGAACGACCAGACGCTGGACCTCTTCAAGGAGCTGGTACGCAGCGATGCTCTCGACCGTGCACACGTCGGACTCGACTATTTCGATGCCTCCATCAACCGCATCGGTGCATATATAATAGGTACACGCGCGACTCAGAAGTGCATTCTTCAGGCCCTGCTGGAGCCGAAGCAGAAGCTGCGCGAGTACGAGGACAACGGCCAGAACTTCGAGCGCCTCGCCCTGATGGAGGAGGCCAAGTCGCTGCCCTTCGGCGCCGTCTTCGACTACTTCAATCTGAAGAACAACGTACCCGTTGGCGAGGAGTACATCCAGTGCATACAGCAGTACGAGAAGGACGTGACGAGCAAAAGGTAAAAAGGTAAAAAAGTAAAAGACAATGGCAAAATCCAGTTCATTGAAGAGTACACTCGCTGTGTCGCTCAACAACTACCTCGATGCCGGTGCTATCGTTGCCGGCTCCAGTGGCATCACCTTATGGCAGAACTACTTGGGACTCTCCGAGATGCACCTCGGATGGCTCAACGCACTCAGCGCCAACGCCTTGGGAGCCGCCATCGGCGCTATCATCGGTGGTTTCCTGGCCGACAAGTTCGGACGTAAGTTCATCTTCACCTACAATCTGCTGGTCTATATGCTGGGTGTGCTCATCGTCATGCTCAGCTTCAGTTACCCCATGCTGCTCGCAGGTTTCCTCGTCACTGGCATCTCTGTCGGTATCGGTGTGCCCGCCTCTTGGACGTACATCTCTGAGTCGTCGGAGGTGAACAACCGCGGCCGCAACATCTGTATCTCGCAGATGTCGTGGGGCTTGGGACCGATGTTCATTCTCTTCTTCGGCATGCTGCTGGCACCAGGCGGACTACTCTATGGCCCCGTGGAGTCGCTGGCTCACGCCGTCATCGGTGCCGATGCTGTCAATACCGCTGTCGAGGTATTCTCTTCTCGCGTGGTATTCTTCACACTGTTTGTCGTAGCCCTCGTGGCCTGGACGCTGCAGCGCCAACTCGACGAGAGTGCAGAGTTCACCGCCAAACAGGCCGAGGACAAGGGCAGCAGCATCGTTGACAACATCAAACTGCTGTTCACCAACAAGATTGCTGTTAAGACCGTCGCCTTCCTGGCTACCATCTACCTGACATGGAACCTCGTTGCCTCCGTCATGGGCTTCTTCATGCCCCACGTCTACGAGACGGCAGGAGGCTTGAGCAACGAGACGGCCAACATGCTGAGTTGCGTCAGCTGGGTATTCGTTGTTGTCACTACGTTTATCATTTCATTCTTCGTTGACAAGGTGGCTCACCGTCTGTTCTACATCTTCGGACTGGTGGCAGCACTGACGGCGTGGATTCTTGTCATCGGCGGCAGCATCACCAGCGTTGCCGGCATCTGGATCTTCACCATCCTGTGGGGCATCAACAACGGCAGCTCCGTACAGGTGTTCTACGCCCTCTGGGGCTCCGAGCTCTTCCCTGCCAAGTTCCGTGCTGGCGCCCAGGGACTGATGTTCTTCATCGTCCGCGGTCTCTCTGCCGTCTGGGGCCTCGTCTTCACCTTCATCTATGGTGAGAACGGTGAAGGCTTCACCCTTGCAGCCTACTGCATGGTAGCCCTGCTCGTCATCGCCCTCGTTGTCGGCCTCATCGGTATGCCGAACACCCGCGGCAAGTCGCTCACGCAGATCACGGAAGAACGCTACGGCGAGAATTATTGATTAACACATACACAAGAAAAAGAGAACTCCGGCGCTTCCCAGCGTCGGAGTTCTTGTTATAGTAGAATTAGTCTCTAGTCGTTATTATATTGTTGGTTGATTATTTTCTGTTGTTAGCGAGGCAGGTTGAAAGCAACGGTCATCTCCTTCATCTGCTCCTCACTCATACCCTCGGGCTCGAAGCCCATGCACTTAGCATTGATATATATCTTGGCAGATTTCGAAAGTACGTCAATCTGGTCGAAAGCATCCATCACATCCGTACCCTTGGCAAAGACACCATGCTTCTCCCACATCACTACATCATAGTCTTCTAGTTCCTTCAACGTAGCATCTGCCAGCGCATTAGAACCTGGCAGGGTGTAGGGCACAATACCCAGTCCTAACGGACAGAAAGCCTTGGTCTCAGGAATCATCGACCAGAGAATCTTCGTCAGCACATCCTTGCCCAGGAAAGCACGGTTGTGGCTCATGGCCACCAGCTCGATGGGATGTGTGTGGACGGTAGCCTTGTAGCCACTGCCTATCTCAATCTGCTTGGCATGTACCGTAAGGTGTGAAGGCAGCTCACTGGTAGGCATCACCGGTTCATCGGCAATGATGACGTATGAAGCACAGTCGTCGAGAATACGGATGACACTACCATTCTGCATCGGCTCGCGGGCCAAATCGCGCATACGCTTGCCCGTTCCTTTACAATAGAAGTAGCAGCCCTTCAAAGCCGGTAGCGTGACACCAATCTGCTTGACATCGCTGATAGCAGGCAGCTGACGAATCTCATCGTCAACATATTCAGTGATATTCACGGTGATATTTCCGCCATTACGCTCAGCCCAACCGTTCTGCCACAGGTATCCTGCGACCTCGGCAATCTTGTATATTTCCTCCTTAAGGGCGGAGCGACCCTGTAAGATACTCTTCATAATTGTGTACTTATAACGGTCTGCAAAGTTAGGCCATAATCCCGTCATCCGACCCCGAATTATGATTTTTGCGCTGAGATTTATGATATAACAAAAAAGATTTGGTAATTCGCTCACTTATTCGTACCTTTGAGCTTTGCTCGAAGATACTCTCGCTCGGAAAAATACAAATAAATTTGGTTATTCGCTCACTTATTCGTACCTTTGCAGGGATGAATCAGTTTAAGGAAAATGTGATACTGGTCGATGCCGACCATATTGACCGCGTAGCCTTCGACCTAACGGTGAACTTCGAGCGTATGATTGGGCGCCGCATACCCAAAGCCGACCTCGCCAAGTGGATTGACTGCGTGGCGCTGGACGGCGGATTGCGCCCAAAGGATGGACAGCAGACACAGGTCATCGTCATACACTCGGCACAGAAGAAGGCATTAGACAACTTCGCCCCATCAGATTTGGAGGGTGATATTAACGGTCAGGCTTTCAACGACAACTTGGGCGAGTTCGTGTTCGAGACTCACGCCGTCGAGGACATCGCCGATGCCGACAGTCTCTTCACCGAGGCCCTGCAGGTGGTATGCAGCCAACCCGAGGTCAAGCGCCTCATCGTGGTACCCGGTGACGCTATTTATAATAATGTCCGCGAGGTGCTCCGCAAAGCCGATGACCCCGACAAGCACATTACCGTGCTCACCATGCAGCCAGAGCCCGGAGGACAGTTTCGTCAAGAGTTGCTCGGCTACTCGCTGATGGCAGCCTTGGGCATCAAAGCCGACGAGATAAGATAAACAATAGTGAATCTGTAAATAGAAAATATAAAGCATATGTCAAGAGTACTAATGATTGGCGCCGGTGGCGTCGCTACGGTAGCAGCGTTCAAGATTGCACAGAACGCTGACGTGTTTACGGAGTTTATGATTGCAAGTCGTCGCAAGGCGAAGTGCGACAAGATTGTGGAAGACATCCACAAGGCTGGCTACAAGCTAGACATCAAGACTGCACAGGTCGATGCTGACGACGTAGAACAGCTGAAGACGCTCTTCAATGATTACAAACCAGAGCTGGTGATTAACCTCGCCCTACCCTATCAGGACCTCACCATCATGGATGCCTGTCTGGCTTGCGGATGCTCCTATCTCGACACCGCCAACTACGAGCCCAAGGACGAGGCTCACTTCGAGTACTCCTGGCAGTGGGCCTATCGTGAGCGTTTCGAGAAAGCTGGTCTGACAGCCATTCTCGGCTGCGGTTTCGACCCGGGTGTCACCTCCATCTATACCGCCTACGCTGCCAAGCATCATTTCAAAGAGATTCAGTATCTCGATATCGTCGACTGCAACGCCGGCGACCACCACAAGGCATTTGCCACTAACTTCAATCCCGAAATCAACATCCGCGAGATTACCCAGAAGGGACTCTACTGGGAAGACGGCAAGTGGGTAGAGACCGAGCCGCTGGAGATTCACAAGGACCTCACCTACCCCGAGATTGGTCCTCGCGACAGCTACCTGCTCCACCACGAGGAGATTGAGTCGCTGGTCATCAACTACCCCACCATCAAGCGTGCCCGCTTCTGGATGACCTTTGGACAGCAGTACCTGAAGCACCTTGAAGTGATTCAGAACATCGGCATGAGTCGCATCGACGAAGTCGTCTATGAAGCTCCGTTGGCAGATGGCTCTGGCGTAGCAAAGGTGAAGATTGTACCTCTGCAGTTCCTCAAGGCCGTACTGCCCAACCCTCAGGACCTCGGCGAGAACTACGAGGGTCAGACCTCCATCGGCTGCCGCATCCGTGGTATTGGCAACGACGGCAAGGAGCACACCTACTACGTATATAACAACTGCTCACACCGTGCAGCCTACGAGGAGACCGGCATGCAGGGCGTATCCTACACCACCGGTGTGCCCGCCATGATTGGCGCCATGATGTTCTGCAAAGGCCTTTGGAAGAAGCCCGGCGTTCACAACGTTGAGGAGTTCGATCCCGATCCCTTCATGGAGCAGCTCAACAAGCAGGGACTCCCCTGGCACGAGATTCACGACGGCGATCTCGAATTGTAATATAACACCGAAATAACTACAACAACAATAACAACTATGGCAAAGAAAGAAGAAAGCAACGAACAGCTGACCCCACAGCAGGAGAAGCTGAAGGCTCTGCAGGCCGCCATGTCGAAGATTGAGAAAGACTTCGGCAAGGGTAGCATCATGAAGCTGGGCGACGAGAAGATAGAGAACGTCGAGGTGATTCCGACGGGTTCGATAGCACTGAACGCCGCTTTGGGCGTAGGCGGATACCCCAAGGGACGCATCATCGAGATATACGGCCCGGAGTCGTCAGGTAAGACGACGCTGGCTATTCACGCCATTGCCGAGGCACAGAAACAGGGCGGCATCGCTGCATTCATCGATGCAGAGCACGCCTTCGACCGCTTCTATGCAGAAAAACTGGGCGTTGACATAGCCAACCTCTATATTGCACAGCCTGACAACGGTGAGCAGGCGCTGGAGATTGCCGACCAGCTGATTCGCTCTTCGGCTGTTGACATCGTCGTCGTTGACTCGGTAGCCGCACTGACCCCGAAGAAGGAGATTGAGGGCGACATGGGTGACTCGGCAGTAGGTCTGCACGCCCGTCTGATGTCGCAGGCTCTGCGCAAGCTGACAGGTACCATTGCCAAGACAAACACAACATGCATCTTCATCAACCAGCTGCGTGAGAAGATTGGCGTGATGTTCGGCAATCCCGAGACAACAACGGGTGGTAACGCCCTGAAGTTCTACGCCTCAGTGCGTCTGGACATCCGCAAGGTGACGGCCATCAAGGACGGTGACAACGTAGTTGGCAACCAGGTTCGTGTAAAGGTTGTGAAGAACAAGGTGGCTCCTCCTTTCCGCAAGGCAGAGTTCGAGATTACCTTCGGCGAAGGCATCTCCAAGGTCGGCGAACTGCTGGATCTGGGTGTGGAGTACGAAATCATCAAGAAGAGCGGTTCATGGTTCAGCTACGGCGACCAGAAACTGGCTCAGGGACGCGACGCCACAAAGGAACTGCTGAAGGACAACCCCGAGCTGTGCGAAGAGCTGGAGGCCAAGATCATGCAGGTCATCGGAGAGAAGTAATCTGTGCAAGCAACTGCATAAAACAAGAAATCCCGCCCAGTAGGCGGGATTTTCTGTTATCAGTAGTTTTCTTACGAATTCTTGTCTTCCTCCGACATATAGTTGACTGGCTTCTTCGTAACAGGATTCTTGCTGGCAGAAGGCTTGGAAACAGAAGGCTTAGTAACAGGCGTCTTGGCAACGGGAGCCTTGCTGACAGGCTTCTTGGCAACAGGTTTCTTGGCTGTTGTCTTTCTTCTGACGGGCTTCTTCTTGGTGGTTTTCTTTGAATCCAAAGCCGTGTTATAGCTCTTCACCAAGCCGTTAAGATCGAAATGCACAATCAGCAGTTTTCCATTCGAACGCAGATAAATCCAGTCGCGACGTCCCTGACTGTCAGCGACGGTACGATCGGGCTCACCCACAGCCAACTGTACCTCATCCTCGGTCATACCGGCAATAACACGTCCGGCACGGATGGCAGCACGGGCAGCCTGACTCGTCTGGCGGGCAACGCCCTGACCCATAGCAAAGAGATAGCCGAAGAGCAGCTCTCTGTCGTCAGAGCTGTCAATCAGGTAGTCCTCGCTATTGAAAATAACATCCTTGAAGTACTGACGGCGCGATTCAACCTCGGTGAGTGACAAAGTGACATGATCGCCACGCAGCGGTGTGATTTTATCGATGATGAACGTTGTCAGCTTCGGCACACGAACCGTACGCTCACGACCGTCGCCCTTGGAAATCATTCCCGTCACATACTTTGTATGAACCGTCTTGTCAATATAGTCATCATAGGTGCCACTGACTGCCATTATGTCATCTACCACACCAAACGAGCCATAGAAAGCATGACGGACATTGTCCATTACGAACTCGTCGTCGCGCATACCGCTGTTTGTCTTTGAGAGGGCGACATTCTGGAAGAACTCGTTGCCTTTGCCATCCTCAACGATAATCTTGACAGGGAAACTGCGGGTACCGACACCCACCTGGCGGACGGTGACCTCCTGATTCATGGGCACCTTCACCTCTTTGAAGCCATCGCTCTCGTTGTCGGTATCGACATAATAGACGGTGCTCTTGGTAAGCAATTTCTTGCCAATCAGCTTCTCACGGGCAATATCGACATCACCCAGATAGGCCAGCGTTGGAACACCCAGCTTGTTATAGCAGTAGTCCTCGAACGTGCCGTTCAGCACCTCGTAGTAATACATTCTGCCATCGCCCTCACACTTGAAGTTAATGCGAGCATGACCCTCGGAACTGACCGTGTGGCCCTGATAAACCATAATCTGGTAGCGCAGCTTCATGCTACTCACCTCTTTTCCGGTTGCTGCATCGCAGAAGGTCTTGACTATCAGGTCATACTTCTCGGGCATCACCATGAACTTCATGCCTGGCTTCCAGTCGCAGAGACTATAGAACTTAAAGTGCTTGCCAACAAAGTCAGTCGGCTCATTCTCTCGTTTATCAGGTACTCTGGCATCAACCACATGAGAACCCACATACGTCTTCTTGGCTCCCTTGGTCTTGACGATGTAGTCATTAGGGGTCTGTGCATATCCAACCACAAAGGCCAATGTCAGCCCCATAGAAAGAAACAAACGCTTCATATTTAGGCGGTTTTATAGTTTATCGAGTGCAAAGATAGAGATTTTTTCCGTAACTTGTGCCAAAATGACGCGACAAAGCGACATTTTTATGAAAAAAAAGTATTTTTGGCACGTGCTTTGCTATAACATCGGTGGATTAACGTCCAAATTAACTTGAATTACAAATTAAAAATAATACAATTATGGGAAAGATTATCGGAATTGATTTAGGTACTACCAACAGCTGCGTTGCCGTATTCGAGGGTAACGAGCCAGTAGTAATCGCCAACAGCGAAGGCAAGCGTACAACACCTTCTGTCGTTGGTTTTGTTGAGAACGGAGAGCGCAAGATTGGCGACCCCGCCAAGCGTCAGGCCATCACCAACCCCAAGAACACCGTTTACTCGATTAAGCGTTTCATGGGTGAGAACTGGCAGCAGACGGAGAAGGAAATCTCGCGCGTACCTTATAATGTTGTCAACGAGGGTGGCTACCCCCGTGTCGACATCGACGGCCGCAAGTACACGCCGCAGGAGATCTCGGCTATGGTACTGCAGAAGATGAAGAAGACCGCTGAGGACTACATCGGTCAGGAGGTGACGGACGCCGTCATCACCGTGCCTGCTTACTTCAGCGACTCACAGCGTCAGGCCACCAAGGAGGCTGGTCAGATTGCAGGCCTCAACGTGAAGCGTATTGTCAACGAGCCCACAGCCGCAGCTCTGGCATATGGTGTTGACAAGGCCAATAAGGATATGAAGATTGCCGTGTTCGACCTCGGTGGTGGTACGTTCGATATCTCTATTCTGGAGTTCGGCGGTGGCGTGTTCGAGGTACTCTCTACCAATGGTGACACCCACCTCGGTGGCGACGACTTCGACCAGGTTATCATCGACTGGCTGGTACAGGAGTTCAAGAACGACGAGGGTGCTGACCTGACAGCCGACCCGATGGCCATGCAGCGTCTGAAGGAGGCTGCTGAGAAGGCTAAGATTGAGCTGTCAAGCTCTACTTCGACAGAGATTAACCTGCCGTATATCATGCCCGTAGCCGGTGTGCCCAAGCACCTGGTGAAGACACTGACACGTGCTAAGTTCGAGCAGCTTGCTCACGACCTCATCCAGGCTTGTCTGGCTCCCTGCCAGAAGGCCATTGCCGATGCCAAGCTGACGACTGCCGACATCGACGAGGTCATCCTCGTAGGTGGTTCAAGCCGTATCCCCGCTGTGCAGACACTGGTGAAGAACTACTTCGGCAAGGAGCCTTCAAAGGGTGTGAACCCCGACGAGGTAGTAGCCGTAGGTGCTGCCATCCAGGGTGCCATCCTGAACAAGGAAGGTGGCGTAGGCGACATCGTCCTGCTCGACGTAACACCGCTGACACTGGGCATCGAGACCATGGGTGGTGTATGCACCAAGCTCATTGAGGCCAACACGACCATCCCCTGCAAGAAGAGCGAGACCTTCTCTACCGCTGCCGACAACCAGACAGAGGTAACCATCCACGTGCTGCAGGGTGAGCGCCCGATGGCTGCTCAGAACAAGTCAATCGGTCAGTTCAACCTGACAGGTATTGCCCCTGCCCGTCGTGGTATTCCTCAGATTGAGGTCACCTTCGACATCGATGCCAACGGTATCCTGAAGGTCAGCGCCAAGGATAAGGCCACCGGTAAGGAGCAGGCCATCCGCATCGAGGCCAGCAGCGGTCTGTCACAGGACGAGATCAACCGCATGAAGGCCGAGGCCGAGCAGAACGCCGAGAACGATAAGAAGGAGCGCGAGCGCGTTGACAAGCTGAACCAGGCTGACTCTATGATCTTCCAGACAGAGAACCAGTTGAAGGAGCTTGGCGACAAGATTCCTGCCGACAAGAAGCCCGCTATCGAGCAGGCCCTGCAGCAGCTGAAGGACGCTCACAAGAGTGGCGACATCGCTGCCATCGACAGCGCCATCGCAGCCCTCAACACCGCATGGCAGACTGCCTCACAGGAGATGTACGCCCAGGGCCAGCAGGCCGGTCCTCAGCCCGGTGCCGATGCCGGTCAGCAGTACCAGGGTGGTCAGCAGGCTCAGTCTGGCTCTTCCGACAACATCCAGGATGCCGACTTCGAGGAGGTCAAATGAGACGCATAAGTAAAGACATAACAAAACACTATCAAATGGCGTGTAGCTCAATGAGTTACACGCCATTTCCTTTTTATGGGCTCATGTTTTCTATGTGCTTATTCTGCCTTTTTTTACGGCTTTTTTGTTACATGTGTGTAGCACGACAAAAATGTCGACCAAGTTCGACTAATTACGACTTATCCATACTTATTCCTACTTAAAAGTAGATGAAGTACAGGATGGTTTACTGACAAAATGTAAGTATAACATTTAGGATGCATACTCATATTAACTAATAAAAGTAACAAAAAGATGCCAAAATTAGGATTAGAAATCAAAAGGAAGTGCAAATTCTGTGGGAAAGCGTTCATCATAAAGACGCTTGACAGTATTTATTGCTGTAAGAAATGCAGCGAAGCAGCCTATGCGCAAAAGAAGAGAGCAGAAGCCAAAGAAAAGAAACTGGCTTTGATTGCCAAAAGTGTTCCCAAGCTGAGAGACTATATCTCCATTAGGGAAGCTGTAGCCATCTATGGTGTTGAACGTGATACGCTGTATCTGATGGTTCGCAGAGGTCAGATACCAAGCATCAACATTGGAACCAGGCTCACAAGGATAAACCGTAAGGATCTGGAGAAGATGTTTGTGAAGCGGCCGATTGCCAAGCACATTAAGGAAACGCCTCTGCCAAAGAAATACAGTCTCGAACCCGAGGATTGCTATACCATCGGAGAAGTCTGTGAGAAGTATCATATCAACGACAGTTCCGTATGGGCGCACGTCAGGAAATATTCTATTCCCTCTCGTCAGATTGGTAACTATGTGTATGTTCCCAAAGAAGAAATTGATAACTTATATAAATCAGAAGAATTATGAGAAAACCTTTATTACACACAAAAGTGACGGTCAAGCTCCGCAAGTCGGAGTACCGTGAAGAATGGTACCTCTACACAGAGTCGTACCCGGTACGTAATCCAGGCAGCACTAAGCCTAAGAGAGTCATTGAGGCGGTCAACCGCACTATCACCACTCCAGTTTGGGACACAACTGCCATTACTGGCATTGATTTGGAAGGAAACTACAAGTACAAACCGAAGCGGGATTCCAACGGCATCATCCAATGCGTCTCGCAGTTGGACAAGGAGGCATGTAGATATGCCGACAAGGTACGAGCCTTGCGTCAGCAGGAGTACGATACTGCTGTGGTTTTTTCCGACAGAGAGCAGGAAATGATTGCTCAGAACGAACGTTCGGAACAGGATTTCATTGCTTACTTCAACAGCATCATCTACAAGTGCCACCCAAACAGTTCAGATTCTATCATTGTCAACTGGACTCGTGTTGGTAAATTGCTGTCCATCTACTCTAAAGGAAAGCCCATCCCGTTCAAGACAATCTCAGCAAAACTACTTGAAGACATCAAGCTGTTCATGCTCTCTGCTCCACAGGGAGGCAACAAAGGTGGTACTCTCTCGCAAAACTCTGCCGCTACATATTTCTCTATTGTAAAGGCAGGTTTGCATCGTGCATTCATTGACGAATACCTTACTGTTGACATCGCAGCCAAGGTGAAAGGCATTCCTGATGTGAAAGTCAAGCGAGAGACATTGACACTTGAAGAAGCAGAAACATTGGCCAAGACTCCTTGTGAGAATGAAGTTTTGAAACGTGCTTTCTTCTTTGCTGTACTCACTGGTATCCGTCTGTGTGACATTCATGATCTTACATGGGGCGAAATAACTCAAACAGGGAGTGGATGGAGAGTGGACTTCACCCAGCGAAAGACACACGTGGTAGATTACCTCCCTATCAATGAACAAGCATATTCTCTGTGCGGAGAACGTAGAGAACCAAATCAGCGTGTATTTGAAGGACTGACTGGTTCGTCTTGGATTTCTCGTCCATTGAAGAAATGGATTGAAGCATCGGGCATCAAGAAGCATATCACATTCCACTGCAGCCGTCATACCTTCGCAACTCTGCAACTCGAACGTGATACCGACATCTATACCATTAAAGGAATGCTTGGACATACGAATGTAAAGACCACTCAGATTT
>Ga0310696_10003961_pt1 | contig 18292 bp, 18 predicted proteins | sample AusTroGonzalo_MG_4_FD_203885 | JGI IMG/M metagenome (GOLD analysis project Ga0310696, IMG submission 203885) | Bovine rumen microbial communities from tropical cattle in Woodstock, Queensland, Australia - Gonzalo_02 (v2) (version 2) | ecosystem: Host-associated > Mammals > Digestive system >...
AGAAGGAGGGAATACATGTCAATATTTGGGAAGAAAATGAAGGCCTTGCCTGTGGTGTTGGCGCTGGTATTGCTTTCATTATCTGCCGTGCTGTTTCTCGGCAGAGTCCCAGTCGGCGTCCGATACGGAGTGCCGTCAAGTGGACTGCCTGGCGCGGCCACAAACGGAATGGACATAGTGTCTGCCGCGCGAAGGCAAGTCGGAGTGACGGTCGCCTACGATCCGTCCTACATGAAGATTCCATATCCCAACGGCGACGTGCCGAAGGAGCGTGGGGTATGCAGCGATGTGATCGTCCGCGCACTTCGGGAGTCGCGTGGGATGGACCTTCAGAAGCTGGTGCACGAGGACATGGGGGCGCATTTCATATTCTATCCGTCCATGACGAGATGGTTTATGTTCCGCCCCGATGCGAACATCGACCATAGGCGTGTGCTCAACCTTGAGCGCTTCTTCGGTCGCATGGGGTGGTCTCTCGAAGTGGACAGGGACGCTGCCTGCTATTTGCCCGGAGATATAGTGACATGCCTCATCGGGGACGACATCCCCCACATAATGATCGTCAGCGACAGGAGGTCGCGTGACGGCATCCCTCTCGTGCTGCACAACGTCGGGGCCGGTACCCGGGAGGAAGATCGTCTTTTCAGTTACAACATCACCGGGCACCATCGTCTTCCGAGACATGAACATTGACGTTTATACATCCAATGTCGCGAACTTTTCTCGCGAGATATGCGCAGTGGGCGTTCCGATGTCCGCCGTGCCAGGGCGGAGCCGGTTGTGGGCGATTGCGGACGGCGATTCGCGCGTCCTCACATGGGAGAACTTATTCCTCGGCGGCGACACGAACGCGCCGGTCAACGCGCAGATACGACTCTTCGCCAACGGCGACTTCACGACGCGCTCAAACGACGTCGAGACGGTCTGCCGCCGCGTCAACCCCGACGACTGGGACGGCGACGGAGAGTGTAGAGTGTAAAGTGTAAAATGTAAAATGAGGTGAACGGTGATGGCATCCACAATTTTACATTTTCAACTTTCAACTTTACACTCTTCCTGCGATCATGTGGTCATAGCGCGGACGAACCAAGTCTGTCATGTTCCGCTTCTCGCCGGCGCGACATACGCCGTCGGAGTCATCCTAATTGCCAGAAAATATGGTAGAATATCCAACATGAAAAAAGACGGATCAAGACTTCGCTTCGATGCTGTGGTGCTTGCGAACGGCGCGTTTCCGAGGAAGGGCGCGGCGGAGTGGAACGTCCTCGCGGCGGCGAAGCGCGTCGTGGCGTGCGACGGCGCGGCGGACGCATACAGGCGGCGGTTCGGGAAGTCCCCGTTCGCCGTCGTGGGCGACTTCGATTCCATACGCGTGTTTCCCGAGGGGTCGGAGATCGTGCGCGATTCCGGACAGGACACGAACGACCTCGAGAAGGCGGTGCGCTGGTGCCGCGCGCAGGGATTCCGCCGGCTCGTCGTCGTCGGCGCGACTGGTGGACGCGAGGATCACGCGATAGGAAACGTTTTCCGCGCGCTCGACCTCGGCGTCGAGATAGTCACCGACCAAGGGCGCTTCGTCCCCGTGGAGGGTAGCGCGTCGCTCCGCGTCGCGAAGGGCGCGGCGGTATCGGTGTTTGCGACTGACCCGGCGACGAGGATGACGTCGAAGGGCCTTGCCTGGCCGCTCGACGGGGTCAGGTTCGGGAACCTCTACTGCGCGACGCTGAACCGCGCGTCCGCCGCGACGGTGCGGCTGACGGCGACGAGGCGCGTGCTGGTGTTCGTCGGGGAGGACGAGGCATGAGGATCGTGCTCGCGAGCGGAAGCCCAAGGAGGGCGAAGATACTTTCCGACCTCGGCGTGGAATTCGAGGTCGTCAGGACGGACGCGCCCGAGGTGTCGTATCCGCACGACCCGGAACGCACGGTCCGGGAGAATGCGCTTGCGAAGGGCGCTGCCGCCCGCGACTCGCGGTCTGCCGCCGGCGACGCGCAGCACATCCTCTCCGCCGACACGATAGTCTGGTACGCTGGGCGCATCTACGGCAAGCCCAGGGATCTCGACGAGGCGAAGGATTTCCTGCGCGAGCTGTCGGGGAACGTCCACACCGTGTTCACCGGCGTCGCGTTCGACGGCGACGTTAAGGTCGCGCGGAGCGACGTGAGGTTCAGGGAACTTTCGGACGACACTATCGACGAGTACGTCGCGCGCGTGAGGCCGACTGACCGCGCGGGCGCGTACGACATCGACGAGTCGGGGGACCTGATCGTGGAGTCGTGGACCGGGAGCTACGAGAACATCATGGGGCTGCCGGTCGAGCCGTTAAGGGAGTGGGGAATAGCATGAAGGCGGTAGTGGTCCTTTCTGGCGGACAGGATTCCGCCACCGCGCTCGCGATGGCGGTGCGGCGGCACGGGACGGAGAACGTCGCGGCGATCACGTTCGCGTACGGACAGCGCCACGCGCTCGAGGCGAAGTACGCGAGGAACCTCGCGCTCAAGGTGTTCCGAATCGCCGCGTGGAAGAAGGTTTCGCTCGGGTTCTATCCAAAGGTGACGGACAATGCGCTCCTGTCGAAGGACGTTCCCATAGGGAAGAAGAAGGGCGCGAAGTGTCCGAACACCGTCGTCGAGGGGCGGAACGCGATATTCCTGCTTGTGGCGTCCGTCTGGGCGAAGTCGCTTGGTGCGAAGGAGGTCTGGATAGGCGTTTCGGAGGCGGACTCGTCCGGCTATCCCGACTGCCGCGCCGGGTTCGTGCGGGCGCAGGGGAGGGCGATACGCCTCGCGCTCGACTATCCAATCAGGATCGTCGCCCCGTTCATGCACATGACGAAGGCGCAAGAGTGGGCGCTCGCCGACCGTCTCGGCATACTCGACGTGATTGAGCACAAGACGCTTACCTGCTACAACGGCATCCCGGGCTCCGGCTGCGGCAAGTGCCCGGCGTGCGTGCTGAGGAACAGGGGCCTCGCCGAATACCGTGCGTCTCGTAGCCAAAAATAAAAAAATCGTCGCACCTTGTGCGCAGGCGGGGAAAATATGGTATAATATTCGTCACTCTGAAAACAAAAGGACACAAAAAGATGGCAATAGTTCTTGGACTTCCGAAAGGCAGCCTGCAGGAGTCGACGTTCGCGCTCTTCAAGCGCGCGGGCTTCAACGTCTCCTGCTCGAGCCGTAGTTACACGCCCACGATCGACGACGAGGAGATCAGGTGCAGGCTCCTGCGTCCGCAGGAGATGAGCCGCTATGTCGAGCTTGGGCTCCTTGACGCCGGCATATGCGGGTTCGACTGGGTGTACGAGAACGGCTCCGACGTCCAGGAGGTCTGTGAGCTCAACTACTCCAAGGCGACGTCGAATCCCGTGCGCTGGGTCCTCGCCGTACCGAACGACTCGAAGATCAAGACGGTCAAGGACCTCAAGGGCAAGCGCATCGCGACCGAGGCCATCGGCCTCGTCAAGCGCTACCTCAAAAAGAACGGCGTCAAGGCCGACGTGGAGTTCAGCTGGGGCGCGACCGAGGTCAAGGCACCCGAGCTCGTAGATGCCATCGTAGATCTCACCGAGACCGGTTCTTCGCTCCGTGCGAACAACCTCAGGATCGTCGATACTATCCTCACCTCGACCACGCGCCTCATCGCGAACAAGAAGAGCTGGAAGAACGCCGCCAAGCGCGCGAAGCTCGAACAGCTCAAGATGCTCTTGACAGGCGCCCTCGAGGCGCAGAGGCGCGTCCTCCTGAAGTGCAACGCGCCCGCGAAGACTCTAGAGAAGGTGGTGAAGGTCATGCCGGCACTCCACGCCCCGACCGTGAACCGCCTGCACGGCGGCGACTGGTACGCCGTGGAGTCCGTCGTCGAGGAGAGGTTCGTGCGCGACCTCATCCCGCAGCTCACGAAGGCCGGCGCGACCGGCATCATCGAACTTCCGCTGAACAAGATAATCTTCTGACGCGCCGCCCCCCGCGAGGTCGCGGAGGGGGAGTGCGCGGCAAACGAAAACAAAGAAAGAAAACAAGGAGAGAAACGCGATGGGATCCATCAAGAAGAAGCGCCGCAAGAAAATGTCGAAGCACAAGTACGACAAGCGCATGAAGGCGCAGCGTCACAAGAACAAGTAAGGGACTTGCGGCGGCTTCCCGGCGTTTCCCCATGTCGGAAGAGCTTACCCCAATGCAACGCCAGTACCTCGCGCTGAAGCGCGAGGTGCCGTCTGGTGCCATTTTGATGTTCCGCCTCGGCGACTTCTACGAGATGTTCGGCGAGGACGCGGTCGTCGCGTCTCCGATTCTGGGCGCGACGCTCACGCACCGGGGCGACCAGCCGATGTGCGGCGTGCCGTACCACGCGATCAACGGATACCTCGCGAAGCTCATCCGCGCCGGCAAGACCGCCGCGCTGTGCGACCAGGTGGAGGATCCGAAGCTCGCGAAGGGCCTTGTCCGGCGCGAGATCACCCGCATCGTGACGCCCGGGACCGTCACCGAGGAGGGGCTCCTCGACGAGACGGTCAACAACTACATCGCCGCAGTCCACGGGCTCGGCGTCGCGCTCCTCGACCTCGCCACCGGCGAGTTCGGCGTGGAGCAGTTCGCGACGCGCGCCAGGCTGGACGAGGCGCTCGAGAGGTACCGTCCGGCGGAGACTATAGTCTCGGACGGCGAAGGCGCTGCGGAACTGCCCGACGGGTTCGCCGCGACGCGCGCGGAGGCGTGGACCTTCGCGCCGGACATGGCGACGGAGACCCTGACGCGGCACTTCAAGGTGCTTTCGCTCGACGGGTTCGGCCTCGCCGGGCGCACGGACCTCGTCTCCGCCGCAGGTGCGCTACTGCACTACGTCGGGACGACGCTCCGCCACTCGCTCGCGCACGTCCGCAAGGTGTCGCTCCGCAGTCCCGACGACGCGCTCGTCCTCGACGGCGGGACACTGCGCCATCTCCAGCTCATCCCCGGCGGCGACGTCCCGAAGGCGGCGTCGCTCCTCGGCGTCCTCGACGTCACGCGGACGCCGATGGGCGCGAGGACCATGCGCAACTGGATCGTCCGTCCGCTCGCGCGGGCGGAGGACGTGAACGCGCGGCTCGACCGCGTGCAGGCGTTCGTGGAGGACCGCGCCGCGCTCGCGTCGCTTAGGTCGCTGCTCTCCGGGGTGCGCGACCTCGAGCGCCTCGTGCAGCGCGTCGATTCGCTCCGCGCCACGCCGCGCGACCTGAAGGCGCTTGCGGCGTCGCTAAGGCCCATACCGGATGTCATCGCCGGAATCTCCGCCGCGGGGACGTCCGGATTCGGCACGCTCGTCCCGCAGGAGGCGATTGTTGCGCTCCTTGACCGCGCGATAGCGGAGGATCCACCTGCGCTGCTCGTGGACGGGGGCTTCATCGCGCCCGGCTACGACGCGGAACTGGACGAGCTTAGGCGCATCGCGCGCGAGGGCCACCAGTGGCTCGCGGAATACCAGGCCAGGGAGCAGGCCCGCACGGGAATCGCGAAGCTCAAGGTCAAGCACGTCTCGACCTTCGGGTTCGTGATCGAGATTCCGAAGTCCTTCGTGGCGCAGGCTCCAGAGGACTACATCCGCCGCCAGACGCTCACCACGGGCGAGCGCTACACGACGCCCGAGCTCAAGGAGTACGAGTCGAAGGTCCTCGGCGCGCAGGAGAAGTCCGTCGCAGTCGAGCAGCGGCTCTTCCGCGAGCTGCTCGCGACGATATCGGAGAAGACGGTGGAGATACAGGAGTCCGCTCTTGCGCTCGGGGACCTCGACGCGACGCTCGCGCTCGCGGACCGCGCCCTCGCGGCGGGCTACGCCAGGCCGGTCGTGGACGATTCGGACGTCCTCGAGATAGAGGACGGGCGGCATCCGATAGTTGAGCAGCTGCCGGATGCGGAGCCGTTCGTGCCGAACTCCGCGCACCTCGACACGCGCGAGCGGCAGATCATGCTCATAACCGGTCCCAACATGGCCGGCAAGTCAACCTACATCCGCCAGGTGGCGACGATCGCGGTGATGGCGCAGATGGGCTCGTTCGTGCCCGCGTCGTCAATGAGGCTCGGAGTCCTCGACCGCGTGTTCACGAGGATAGGCGCGGGCGACGACCTCACGCGCGGGCGCTCCACATTCCTCGTGGAGATGCAGGAGACGGCGAACATACTCAACAACGCGACGCCGAAGTCGCTGATCGTCCTCGACGAGATAGGCCGCGGCACTTCGACGTTCGACGGGATATCCATAGCGTGGTCGGTGGCGGAGTACCTGCACGGCAAGCCGCAGGCCAAGGCGAAGACGCTGTTCGCGACGCACTACCACGAGCTGACGGATCTTGCGGACTCCTTCGCGGGCGTCAGGAACTTCACGGTGAAGGTGAAGGAGGAGGGCGGGCGCGTCGTGTTCCTGCGGCGGATAGTGCCCGGGGTCGCCGAGAAGAGCTTCGGCATCCACGTCGGCGCGATGGCCGGGCTTCCGCAGGAGGTGGTGGACCGCGCCGCGCAGATACTCAAGAACCTGGAGGCGAGCGAGGCAGACGTCGGCGCAGTCGCGAACAGGCCGGCGGCCGGATACGTGAGGCGGTCGAGGAGGAAGCTCTCGGAGCTCCCGGGGCAGATGACGTTCTTCTAACAGGATTTCGCCAAGCGGGACGGTCCCGCAAGGCAAGCAAGGAACACAAGGAAAGGAAAGAAAAGATGAAGAAATACGTATGCAAGGTCTGCGGGTACGTTTACGACCCGGAGAACAACAACGGGATTCCGTTCGAGGAACTGCCCGAGGACTGGACATGCCCGATGTGCGGCGTCGGCAAGGACCAGTTCGAGGAAATGTAAGGTAACTCAGTCATAAGGTAAAGGAGGCGGCAAATGGCGGTCACTGAAACGACGACGGAGTCATGGGGTTCGCGGCTCGGCAGCTCGATAAAGGGCGTGCTGTTCGGGTTCCTGCTGTTCATCATCGGCTTCCCGGTCCTGTTCTGCAACGAGGGCAGGAGCGTCAAGACGGCGAAGGCCCTCGACGAGGGCGAGGGGGCGTGCATCCCCGTGGAGTCCATCGCTAAGGTGGACCCGGAGATGGAGGGCCAGCTCGTCCACATGACTGGGCGCGCCGACACGAAAGACGTCCTGACGGACGACCAGTTCGGCGTGAGCGCGACGGCGATCGCCCTCAAGCGCACCACTGAGATGTTCCAGTGGGTAGAGCACTCCAAGACCGAGGAGAAGAAGAACATGGGCGGGAGCGTCACCAAGACGACGACCTACACCTACAAGCAGGAGTGGCGCGAGGACGCGATCGACTCCAGCGGGTTCAAGGAGGCCGGCCACGACAACCCCGGCTTCGTCGAGTTCCCGTCCGAGGAGAGGCGCGCGGCGAACGTGACGTTCGGCGCGTTCAGGCTGAACGAGAAGCAGATAGTCCGCATCGGCTCGGCGCAGGCGTACGCGTTCCCGACGGACTTCGTGTGCAAGGTCTCGCGCGTCCAGAGGCAGGGCGGCACGATCCTCGTCCCGAACAAGGCGACGCGCGACAACGAGAAGAACGTCCGCGACGTCGCGTCCCAGCCCCGCGTCGGCGACATGCGCGTGACGTTCAGCGTCATAATGCCGCACGACATTTCGCTCGTCGCGAAGCAGAAGGGCGACTCGTTCGTCGGCTACATAGCGAAGACGAAGAAGAAGGTCGATCTCCTCTCCGACGGGATCAAGGACGCCGCAGAGATGTTCGAGGACGCGCGCGACGCGAACGCGACGCTCACGTGGTTCGTGCGCATAGGAGGGTTCATCCTCATGTTCTTCGGACTCTCGATGATACTGAAGCCGCTGTCCGTCCTCGCGGACGTGCTGCCGTTCCTCGGCAACATCGTCGAGTTCGGCGTCGGGCTTGTGGCGGGGCTTATCGCCCTTGTCTGCTCGCTTGTGACGATCGCGATAGCGTGGATATTCTACCGTCCGGTCCTGGGCATCCTCCTGCTGGCCATCGCCGGGGCGATATGCTTCCTCGTCTGGAAGAAGAGGAAGGGCGGCGGAGCCGCGGCGGCCCCGGCCCCTGCGGCCCCCGTGGCCTGAGGCCCTGACTTGTCCGTGCCATGACGCTGCAGCAGCTAAGGTACGCCCATGCGGTGGCGGCGAGCGGTTCCGTGAGCGAGGCGGCCCGCCGCCTCTTCGTCACGCAGCCGACGATGACCGAGGCGATACGCGCGCTCGAGGAGGAGCTGCGCGTCGCGGTGTTCACGAGGTCGTCGCGCGGGATCTCGGTCACGCACGAGGGCGAGGAGTTACTCGGGCTCGCGCGCCAGATACTGGACGACGTCGCGCGTATACAGGAGAAGTACACGGGGAAGGCCGTGAGGCGTCCCCAGTTCGCCGTCTCGTGCCAGCACTACGCCTTCGTGGTCGAGGCGTTCATGGAGGTTGTGCGCGCGTGCGAGGCGGAGTCCTACGACTTCACGATACGCGAGACGGTGACGAGCGAGATCATCGACGACGTAGCGCGGCACAGGAGCGAGGTGGGGGTGATGTACTTGTCGCGCCGCAACGAGCGCCCCCTCTCGAAGATCCTGAAGAAGGAGGAACTCGTCTTCGACGAGCTTTTCGTGTCGCGTCCGCACGTGTTCCTCGGGCGGGAGCACCCGTTCGCGAGGAAGAAGGGCGGCATCACGCCGAAGGAGCTGGACAAGTATCCGTTCATCTCGTACGAGCAGGGCGTCGAGAACGCCCTCTACTTCGCGGAGGAGGTCATGCCCTCGATAGACCGCCGGAAGAACATCCGCGTGAGGGACCGCGCGACGATGACGAACCTCATACTCGGCCTCAACGGGTACACGGTCGCGTCGGGCGCGCTGTCGCGCACGCTGAACGGCAAGGACATCGTCGCGGTCCCGCTGAAGATCGACGACACGATCCGTGTCGGGATGATCAGGCGGCAGGGCGTGACGCTGTCGCGGGCCGGGACGGTCTTCGCAGACGCGCTCCGCGGCTGGTGCGCCAGATACTTGTGAGGGGCGGAGTTCACACAAGACGGCAGAATTATGGTAAAATATACATCAACACATTTTCAAAAACGGAAAAGAGAGCATACATGAAGACGAGCACAAAGAACCTTGACAAGTGCCAGGTGCAATTGACGGTCGCCCTGGACGCCGAAGAGATGAAGGCCGTCGTTAAGGAGGTCGAGAAGACCTTCGTGCGCGAGGCGCGCCTGCCCGGTTTCCGCCCCGGCAAGGTGCCGATCGAGATCATCCGCAAGGAGTTCGCTGACGGCCTCGCCCAGGAGACGAGGCGGGAGATGTTCCGCAAGCACTACTCCAACGCCGTGAAGGCCGAGGGCATCGACGAGGTTGCCCTCGTGAACCTCCAGGACGTCAAGGTCGATTCGGACGGCGGCGAGTTCACCGCCGTCATCGACGTGAAGCCGAAGTTCAAGCTTCCGACGTACAAGGGTCTGAAGGTGTCAGAGAAGGACACCAAGGTCCCCGAACAGGCGGTCACGGAGCAGCTCGAGCGCCTCCGCTCGGCGTACTCGAAGTTCGAGGACGCTACCGAGAACGACGTGGTGTCGTCCGGCGACTTCGTCCAGATCGACTACTCCGGCACGGTGGACGGCAAGTCCATCCTCGAGATCGCTCCCGAGGCGAAGGTCGTCGCCTCCGGCACTGGCTTCTGGGTCCAGGTGGAGGAGGGGCGCTTCCTGCCCGAGATCCTCGACGCGGTGAAAGGCATGAAGGTCGGCGAGACGAAGGAGGGCGTCGCGGCGAAGTTCGCGAACGAGGGCGCCCCCGAGGGGCTTGGCGGCAAGGACGCGGTCTATACCGTGACGCTCAAGGCCGCCCGCAGGCGCGTGCTGCCCACGGACGCCGAGTTCGCCGAGAAGGCGAAGGTGGAGTCCGTCGACAAGCTCGCGGCCGACATCCGCGAGTCCCTGGAGAAGCAGGCAATCCACGCCGAATCCGTCCGCCGCGAGAACGAGGCGATAGACCTCATCCTGAAGAAGGTGGACTTCGACGTTCCGCAGAGCCAGGTGGATGCCGCGATGGACTCGTACTTGAAGGAGCTCGAGCAGCGAGCCATCTATTCCGGGCTCGACGCGTCCTACTTCGAGAAGAACAGCGAAAAGATCAGGAAGGACGCCGAGAACGCGGCCCTGAGGCAGGTCCGCCTCTGGTACATAATCGACGCCATCGCCGAGGCGGAGAAGATCGAGGCGAAGGACGACGAGAAGGGCAAGAAGGTAGTGGAGCTGATCCTGGCCAACGCCAAGAAATGAGAGACATGAACGCATACATGGTACCATATGTGGTCGAGCAGACCGGCAAGGGCGAGCGGACGTACGACATCTACTCGCGCCTGCTCCTCGACCGGATCGTGTTCATCTCCGGCGAGGTGACCGACGAGATGGCCAACGCCGTCTGCGCGCAGCTCCTCTTCCTGCAGTCGCAGGACCCGAAGAAGGAGGTCTCGGTCTACATCAACTCCCCGGGCGGTAGCGTGACGGCGGGACTCGCGATCTACGACACGATGCAGTTCGTGAAGTGCCCGGTCGCGACGTACTGCATCGGCCAGGCCGCGTCGATGGGCGCGGTGCTGCTGACCGCCGGCGAGAAGGGGCGCCGCTTCGCGCTCCCGAACGCCCGCATAATGATCCACCAGCCGTGGGGCGGCGCCGAGGGCAAGGCGTCCGACATCGAGATCACGGCGCGCGAGATACTCCGCCTCCGAGAGGTGCTGAACGGAATCCTCGCCAAGCACTCAGGCAGGAAGATCGAGGAAGTCGCGACGGACACCGACCGCGACCACTTCATGTCCGCCGAGGAGGCGGTCGAGTGGGGGCTCATCGACAAGGTGGTCGGATGAAGAAGCTCACCTGTTCGTTCTGCGGGAGGGACTCCGGCGAGGTCAGCATAATCCCCGGACCCGACGCCAACATCTGCGTCGACTGCGTCCGTCACGCGAGCGAGTTGGTGACGCGCCACGAGAAGGCGGCGTCAGAGGTCCCGGCGCTGCCCCCCACCCCGACGCCGCGCGACATAAAGGCGGTGCTGGACCAGTACGTGATCGGCCACGAGGAGGTGAAGAAGGTCCTCGCCGTCGCCGTCCACAACCACTACCGCAGGCTCGAGGCCGCGGAGGGCAAGCCCGGCTCCAGGGCGAATGGCGACTTCGGCGACGTCGAGATCGAGAAGTCCAACATCCTGCTCATCGGCCCGACGGGCACCGGCAAGACGCTCCTCGCCCGCACGCTCGCGAAGGTCCTCGGCGTGCCGTTCGCCATCGGCGACGCCACGGTCCTCACGCAGGCAGGGTACGTCGGCGAGGACGTGGAGAACCTCGTCAGGTACCTGCTGCAGAACGCGGACGGCAACGTCGAGCTCGCGAAGCGCGGCATAATCTACGTTGACGAGATCGACAAGATCGCGTCTAAGACGGACAACGTCTCGATCACGCGCGACGTCTCCGGCGAGGGTGTGCAGCAGGCGCTCCTGAAGATACTCGAGGGGACGGTCTGCCGCATCCCGCCGAAGGGCGGCAGGAAGCACCCCGACCAGGAGTACATCGAGGTCGATACCTCCAACATCCTCTTCATATGCGGCGGCGCGTTCGTCGGGCTCGACAGGATCGTCGGCGAGCGTACAGGCAAGCGCGCCATCGGCTTCGGCGCGACGATAGGCGGCGAGGCGAAGGACGGCGAAGCCTCCGGCGATCCAAAATCCCAGGCCAAGGACGGGCCGCTCGACGTCAGGCCCGAGGACCTTGTCAAGTTCGGGCTGATACCCGAGTTCACCGGACGACTTCCCGTGATCACGACCATGAAGGAGCTTAGCGAGGACGACCTCGTGAGGGTGCTGACCGAGCCGAGGAACTCGCTCGTAAGGCAGTACCAGAAGCTGCTTTCCATGGACGGCGTGACGCTTTCGTTCGAGCCGGACGCCCTGAAGGAGCTCGCGCGCAGGGCGCTCGAGCGCAAGACTGGCGCGCGCGGACTGAGGGCTGAGATGGAGCGGCTGATGACCGACATCATGTACGAGGCCCCCGGCAACGCGAAGATGAAGAAGGTCGTCGTCACGAAGAAGATGATAGAGGAATTATGAATTGCGGGGGATGTGAACGGAAATGACCATTGAAGTCCTAAAGGCGAAGCTGCACCGCATTCGGATAACCGAGGCGGATCTCGACTACGAGGGTTCGCTCACGCTTGATCCGGACGACATGGAGGCCGTCGGCATCCTCCCCTACGAGAAGATACTCTGCGCCGACGTCGAGAACGGCAACCGGTTCGAGACGTACGCCATCTCCGGCAAGCGCGGAAGCCACGTATGCTGCCTCAACGGTGCTGCGGCGCACCAAGGCAAGGTGGGCGACCGCCTGATCGTCATGGCCTTCGCGCAGATGTCGCCCGAGGAGGCCCAGGGCTGGACGCCGAAGGTGAAGCGGTTTGGGAAGTAAATTATGAATGACGGGTGAAAAACTATGAAGACGAAGACTAAGATAGCTGTTCTTTTCATGTTCGTCGCGACCGCATTCGCCGCGGTGGCAGGCGAGAGTCTGCCGGCGAACGCCGCCGACTGGCCGGCCCAGCTCGGCATGACGCCGAAGATGTTGTTCCTCGTCCTGCAGATCGGCATAATCATCTTTGCCGCGAAGATCGGCGGCACTATCGCCGGCGCGCTGAGGCTGCCGAGCGTGCTTGGCGAACTTGGAGCGGGAATCCTCATCGGCCCGTGGGCGCTCGGCGGCATACCGATCCCTGGCTTCGAGGGGATGTTCCAGCACGGCCTATTCTACGGACACGCCCTCAGGGCGCAGGCCGCCGCCGGAGGCAATCCGTTCGCGGCGACGCCGGAGCTGTACGGAATCTGTACGCTCGCCTCGGTGGTGCTGCTGTTCCTGTCTGGAATCGAGACGAACCTCAAGATGTTCCTCAGGTTCGCATTCGCGGGGTCGCTCGTCGGCATCGGCGGCGTAGTGTTCTCGTTCATCCTCGGCGACCTCTGCGCAGTCTATGCGACGACGTTCCTGCCCGATCTCCTCGGGGGCATACAATGCCTCGCGGAGCTGGGCGAACTGGTGAAGTCCGGCGAGATCGTGAAGGCGGTGCTCTCGCCTGCCGCGATGTTCATGGGCATAATGTCCACGGCGACGTCGGTGGGCATAACAGCGCGCATACTCTCCGAGAAGAGGAAGATGGACTCCGAGGAGGGCGTCACGATCATGGCCGGCGCGGTGATCGACGACGTCCTCGGCATCATAGTCCTCGCGATCGGCATGGGCATCATCGGCTCGCAGAAGCCCGATCCCGCGACAGGCGCGGTCGCCCCGCTCTCGTGGGGCTCCATCGGCATGACGGCGGTCAAGGCGTTCGGCGTGTGGCTCGGCGGAACCGTCATCGGCGTCGTCTGCGCGAAGAAGATCTCGTGGCTGCTCAAGCTCTTCAAGGCGCCGGGCGCGATAGCGACGCTCGCGTTCGGGCTTTCGCTCGTCATCGCCGGAGTGTTCGAGGCGATGGGTCTTACGATGATCATCGGCGCGTACGTGATGGGCCTCGCGCTCTCGCGCACCGATATAAAGCATCCCGTGCAGGAGAACCTCGCGAACCTCTACACGTTCCTCGTGCCGATATTCTTCTGCGTGATGGGCATGATGGTTGACGTCTCCGCGCTCTGCTCCAAGCCGGTGCTCATGTTCGGCGGAATCTACACCGTCCTCGCAGTCGCCGCGAAGATCGTCGGATGCGCCATCCCTTCGCTCTTCTGCGGATTCAACATCCTCGGGTCGCTGCGCGTCGGCGCGGGCATGATCCCGCGCGGCGAGGTCGCGCTCATCATCGCGGGCATCGGCCTCTCCCAGGGATACCTCACTCAGGAGGTGTTCGGCATCGGCATCCTGATGACGCTCGTCACGACGGTCGTCGCCCCGCCCGCGCTCGTCGCTCTGTTCATGCCGAAGGCGAAGGGCGTGCGGCATCCGAAGGCGGCGGGGGACGGCGGGCGCGAGGTCGTCTTCGAACTCGAGACGCGCGAGGTCGCCGACCTCGTCGCGCACAGGCTCGTGCAGGAGTTCCGCAAGGAGGGCTTCTTCGTCACGCTCCTCTCGCAGACGGACCACATCTGGGAGATCGCGATGGACGACATCGACATGAGCCTGCGCCGCATGGGCAGGAAGATCCGCTTCACCTGCACGAGCGCGGAGGAGACGATGGTGATGACCGCGTGGATGGAGGTCGCCTCGCAGATGAACGACCTCGCGCGCGCGATAGCGAAGCCGATCCGCCAGGAGGACGTCGGCAAGATGATCGCGAAGAGCGAGCCCGTGAAGCGCGGGCACGAGGGCGTCGGACGGTACCTCCAGGGGTTCGTGATGCTCCCGAAGTTCCGCGCGTCGTCGAAGAAGGAGGCGATAGAGATGATGGTCGCCGAAGTCGCCAAGGCTTGCCCGAACCACGTCAAGGACGCGTCCGAGGCCGCTGCTGCGGTCCTGAAGCGCGAGGCGTCCATGCCTACGGGGCTGGACCACGGCATCGCCGTCCCGCACGGACGCTGCCCGAGCGTCCACGGCATCGCGGGCGCGGTCGCGATCGTGGACAACTCCGGGACCGCGAACGGATGCATCCCTGACTACGAGACGATCGACAACTCGCCGCTCAGCATCATAGTGCTGACGCTCGCGAACGACGAGGCGCAGACGCCGTACCTGAAGCTGATGAGCTTCATCTCCCGCGCCCTGCGCGCCGACAACGGGTACGAGCGCCTTGCGGCCTGCACGACGCCGGACGAGATGCGCCGGTTCTTCCGCAGCGTGAAGTAGTGGCTATCGTAGGAGATACCATTGCGGCGATCGCCACCGCGCCGGGGCGCGGCGGCATCGCGGTCATCAGGGTCAGCGGGCCGGATGCGTTCGCCATCGCCGAACGACTCACCGGCAGACCAACGACCCCCTTCAGGATTTCAGTAGGGTCAATTAGGGTCGAATTAGGGTCATCTAGGGTCAATTTAGGGTCATCTAGGGTCAATTTAGGGTCAATTAGGGTCGAATTAGGGTCATCTAGGGTCAATTTAGGGTCAATTAGGGTCGATTTAGGGTCATCTAGGGTCGAATTAGGGTCATCTAGGGTCAATTTAGGGTCATCTAGAGTCGCGAGCACGAAGACCCTAAACGACCCTAACCCGACCCTAAGCGACCCTAATCTGACTCTAATCGACCAGTGTGTCGTCTTGGCCTTTCGCGCGCCGAGGTCGTATACGGGCGAGGATGTCGTGGAATTCCAGTGCCACGGCGGCGCGGTCACTCCGCGCCGCGTCCTCGACGCCTGCCTCTCCGCCGGCGCGCGCCTCGCGCGGCGCGGAGAGTTCACCGAGCGCGCGTTCCTCAACGGACGCATCACCTACGAGCAGGCGGGAGCCGTCCTCGACCTCATCGACGCCAGGACCGCAGTTGCGGCTGACGCCGCGCTCCGTGCGCTCGGCGGCGCGGCGGATGCGGAGATGCGCTCGCTCTACGACGGACTCCTCGACGTCTCGTCCCGCCTCGAGCACGCGCTTGACGTCAGCGAAGATGAGCTTCCGCCCGGTTTCGCGGAGGAATCCGCCGCCGCGCTCGCGTCCATCGCCTCGCGTCTCGCCGCAGCGCTTCGCGCCGCGCGCGAGGGTCGGATCCTCCGCGAGGGCGCGCTCGTCGTCATATCCGGTCCGCCCAACGCAGGCAAGAGTTCCCTCCTCAACGCACTCCTCGGCGAGAGCCGCGCGATAGTCTCCGAGACGCCGGGAACGACCCGTGACTCCATTGAGGAGTGGCTCGACATCGGCGGCTGGCCTGTGAGGCTCGTCGATACCGCCGGGCTTCGCGAGGCCGCCGACGAGATCGAGGGGGAAGGCGTCGCGCGCGCACGTACGCTTGCCTCAAAGGCAGACGTCGTGCTGCGGTTGAGTCCGTGCGACATCCAACTGCCGGCGGGAGACGTCTGGCAGTCTGCGGCGACTGTCATTGACGTTTCTTCGAAGTGTGACCTAGGGCGCGGGCCGTGCCTCAACGTCTCGGCGAAGACGGGCGAGGGGCTTGGAGAACTTCGGCGCGCGGTCGCCGACGCGCTCGCGCGGATGGCGGACGAGGCGCGCGCCGACGGGGTGGACGCCTCGCCATGCGAACGGCGCGCGGCGGCCCTCGCGGAGGCGCTGGCGCTCCTTGGGGGGGGATGCCGCGCGGGGGCGTCCGATGTGGCGCGCGACCTCGTCGTCCTTGCGGACCGCGCGCGCTCCGCCGCGTCGCGTCTCGGCGAGGAGATCGGCGCGGAGTATTCGTCAGACGTCCTCGACGCTCTGTTCTCGCGCTTTTGCGTCGGGAAGTAGCGTAGGGGGTTGCAATCGCGGGTTGATTGGTGGTATAATATCGGCAACAAAGGAAGAAGAAGGTAGATTTCGACATGGCGACATTTCAGTATATCGCGAAGGACTCAACGGGCGCTGAGGTCCGCGGCCAGATCGAGGCGGCGGACCGCAATTCGGCCATCATGGCCGTCCGCGCCCAGAACCTGCTTCCGACCGCCCTCGGCGAGGTGAAGCGCGCGGCGTCCGCTCCTGCACAGCCGGCAGCGCCCGGGAAGAAGGCGCCCAAGGGCGCTCCCGGCGCTCCGGCGAAGAAGAAGGGCGGGCTCAACGCCGACATCAAGATAAACATCAAGCTTCCGTCGTGGCTGCGCGGCAAGGTGAAGACGAAGGTCCTCACGCAGTTTACGCGCCAGCTCGCGACGCTCGTGAACGCGGGGCTTCCGCTCATGCGCGGCATCGAGGTGCTGAAGCGGCAGATGAAGGATCCTGGGATGAAGGAGGCCCTTGACGGCATCAGCGAGAATATCTCCGCCGGCGGCACGTTCTCCGAGGCGCTCTCCGCGTATCCCAAGATCTTCGACAACCTCTACGTCAACATGGTGAAGGCCGGCGAGGCGGGCGGCGTGCTCGAGGTCGTGCTCGGGCGTCTCGCGGAGTTCGCCGAGAAGAGCGAGAAGATCAAGAACAAGGTGAAGGGCGCGATGATCTACCCGGTGGTGGTCCTCTTCGCCGCGGTCGGCATCACGGCGTTCCTCCTCGTCGCGGTCATCCCGAAGTTCAAGCAGGTGTTCAGCGACATGCTTGGCGGCGCGGAGCTGCCGGGCATCACGCAGTTCGTCATCGACGCGTCGGAGTGGGTGCAGCACAACGGCCTTACCATCGGCATCGGCGTCGTGGTGTTCATCGTCCTGAAGAAGATCATAGGCAAGACGAACGCAGGCGCGAAGTTCTACGACATGGTCTCGCTGAAGGCCCCCGTCACGGGAACGCTCGTGCAGCGCACGGCGGTCTCGCGCGTGACGCGCACGCTCGGAACGCTGCTGTCGTCGGGCGTGCCGATCCTGCAGTCGCTCGTGATCGTGCGCGACACGACGGGCAACCGAATCGTCTCCGACGCGCTGCAGAACGTCCATGACGCGGTGAAGGAAGGCGAGGGGATGACTGCTCCGCTGTCGCAGTGCCCCGTGTTCCCGCCGATGGTCGTGTCGATGGTGGAGGTCGGCGAGGAGACGGGTGCGCTCGCCGAGATGCTCACGCGAATCGCGAACACGTACGACGACGAGGTGGACAACGCCGTCGAGGGTCTGACTGCGGCCATCGAGCCGGCGCTCATCATCGTGCTGGCCGTCGTCGTCGGCACGATCGTCGTCGCGATGTTCCTGCCGATGATCAAGATCATATCCGCGGTGTCGGGGGGAGGCGCCGGCTGATGCGCAAGGCATTCACACTCATCGAGCTCCTGATCGTCGTCGCCGTCCTCGCGGCGCTGATCGCGATCATGTTCCGACTCGCCGGCGTGACCGGCGAGCACGAGAACCGGGCGCAGACGATAAAGCGCCTCCAGGCCGTTGAGAACTGCCTTTCCGGCTATTACGCGGCCTTCGGGTGCTATCCTCCGGTGAAGGTGCATGGCACGCGCAGCATCAACGCCAGGGTGGATGCGTGGGGTGTCCAGGAAGAGGGCGAGACCGTCGGCGGGCTCAACTGGAGCAGCGTCAACGCGGCCTGCCGCGCCCAGCCTGTCGGGGTGATGTATCCGTTCGCCGACAGCCCGGGCACCATAGCCTACTACAGGGGCGTTGCGGAGGAGCTCAACCGCCGTGCGACCTCAGATGCGTCGGACGAACCAGAGTTCAAGAACTTCAGGAAGAACGCGGCGGTTTTGTCGCGCGGCTTCGACATCCTCGAGGATCCGGCGGGGCAGATACCCGATCCCGGGTCGGAGGACTGGCGCCGTACGCAGCTGTTCCAGTTCGGCCTGCTGAG
>Ga0310696_10003963_pt1 | contig 18290 bp, 16 predicted proteins | sample AusTroGonzalo_MG_4_FD_203885 | JGI IMG/M metagenome (GOLD analysis project Ga0310696, IMG submission 203885) | Bovine rumen microbial communities from tropical cattle in Woodstock, Queensland, Australia - Gonzalo_02 (v2) (version 2) | ecosystem: Host-associated > Mammals > Digestive system >...
AAACAGGAACTGCCGATGGCCGTAGATGCCAATATCGGCGAACTGCACCGCGGAGACAAAGCACGGCTGATTGCACCCTGGTACGCCGCATACGGACTGAAAGGGACGGAGCATATTCCGCCTTATGAAAATGTAATCATAGAAATAGAATTGAAATAAATGAAACGCAACATCTTTTTCGGACTAATCGGCATCGCTCTGTTGATTACCGGATGTAACAACAACACGTATTCACGCCTGCGCGATCAGGAAGACAAGCTGATCGAAAATTACATCAGCCGCAACGGACTGAAGATTATCACGACTGAACCGGCGGAAGACCATGTATGGGCAGAGAACGAGTATTACAAAATACCCGGATACGATAATCTGTACTATCATCTGATTCAGCAAGGAGACACATCGCATGAGGTAGTCACCAACGACCTTATCATTATGCGGTACAAACAATTCGCGCTCACAGAGAATGCTGATACGCTCAGCTATTGGACGACTTTGGATCAGGCTTATCCGATAGAGTTTCATTACATGAATACGAGCGAATGCGAGGCTGTCGCCTGGCATCTGGCTATCAAGCAAATGAAATATGCCGATACACAGTGCGAAATCATTTGCCCCAGCAAATTAGGTTTCACGGCCGACCAATCATCGGTCACCCCGTATGTATATATCATGAAATTTAAAATCAAACAATAATATGAGTTTAGTTAAGAGTATTTCAGGCATTCGCGGAACGATAGGCGGCCGCGTAGGCGAGGGTCTGAACCCGGTGGATATCGTACGTTTTACAGCCGCTTACGCCACGCAACGCCGTGCGGCGATGCCGAATAACAACACGATTGTCGTAGGCCGTGACGCCCGTTTGAGCGGTCATATGGTTGAGCAGATCGTTTGCGGTACCCTGATGGGCATGGGTTACGACGTAGTCAATATCGGTTTGGCGACCACCCCGACGACGGAGTTGGCCGTGACCGGAGAGAAAGCGGCAGGAGGCATCATCCTCACCGCCAGCCATAATCCCAAACAATGGAACGCACTCAAACTGCTGAACGAGAAAGGCGAGTTTCTGAATGATGCCGAGGGCAAAGGTGTCTTAGCCATCGCAGAAGCGGAAGACTTTACGTTTGCCGAAGTGGACGCATTGGGGCATATGACGAGCAAGGACTATCTGCCGTATCATGTACAGCAAGTACTGAACCTCAAGCTCGTAGATGTAGAGGCCATCAAGAAACGCCATTTCACCGTAGCTATCGACTGCGTGAACTCGGTTGGCGGACTCGCTATTCCGGCCATCCTGCGCGCTGTAGGCGTAGAAAACATCATCGAATTAAACTGCACGCCTAACGGTCATTTCCCCCACAATCCCGAGCCACTGCCGCAACACCTGACCGAGATCAGCGACCTGCTCAAGAGCGGCAAAGCGGATGTGGGCTTCGTGGTAGATCCCGATGTCGATCGTCTGGCTATCATATGCGAGAACGGAGACATGTTCGGCGAGGAATACACGCTGGTCAGCGTAGCGGATTATATCTTGCGTCATACGCCGGGAAACACGGTGAGCAACATGTCGAGTACGCGTGCGCTGAGCGATGTAACGCGTGCCCACGGAGGCGAATACAGCGCGAGTGCCGTAGGTGAAGTGAACGTGGTAGCAGAGATGAAGCGCGTGAACGCCGTCATCGGCGGAGAAGGTAACGGAGGCGTTATCTATCCCGAGTGCCACTACGGCCGCGACGCTTTAGTCGGTATAGCTCTTTTCCTGAGTCATATTGCGCATCTGGGATGCAAGGTAAGCGAATTACGCCGAACCCTGCCCGACTACTGCATCAGCAAGAACCGCATCGACCTGACGCCGGACACAGACGTAGATGCCATCCTGGCTCGCGTCAAAGAGCTCTATAAGAACGAGCGCGTGAACGACCGTGACGGCGTGAAGATTGATTTCGCGGACGGCTGGGTACATCTGCGCAAGTCGAATACGGAGCCCATCATCCGCGTTTATTCAGAGGCAGCTACTATGGACGAAGCGAATGCTTTGGCGCAAAAAGTGATGGACGTAGTAAAAGGTTGATTCATACGGTCTGACGGCTGATGGCTAAATATTTTCTCATAGCAGGCGAAGCGTCGGGAGACATGCACGCATCCGGACTGATCAAGCAGATTCGGGTGCGCGATTCCGAGGCGCATTTTGCCGGATTAGGAGGAGACCAAATGGCCGCAGCGGGTTGCCATCTGTACCGACATATCCGACATATGGCTTTCATGGGTTTCGCCGCAGTACTGAGCCACTGGCGGGACGTACACGATAACTTCCGCATCGCCCGTGAAGCACTGCAGAAGGAGCAACCGGACATCCTGATACTGATTGACTATCCTTCGTTTAACCTGCGTATGGCTTCTTTCTGCCGCAAGCACCTGCCGCAAACACGCATCTTCTATTATATCCCGCCGAAAATATGGGCATGGAAGAAACGGCGTGTGCATCAGATAGCGCGTCTGTGTGACCGGGTGCTCGGTATTTTTCCTTTTGAACCCGCTTTCTATGCCAAGTACGGTTACGCCTGCACCTATGTAGGCCATCCGACAGTGGAGCAGATTAATAAAGGCGAAAGGTTAAAGGTGAAAGGCGAAAGGAGGATCATCGCCATCCTCCCGGGCAGTCGTCCTTCGGAAATCAGTCATTGCCTGCCACGCATGTTAGCCGCAGCACGGCGTTTCCCGCAATACGACGTGACTGTATGTGCGGCGCCGGCCATCGAGGACTCTTTCTACGCTCCTTATTTGCAGGCGGGGGAGAAACTGACCCGCGATACCTACACCACCCTGCAAACGGCCTCTGCAGCCATCGTCAACTCCGGCACGGCTACACTTGAGGCAGCACTGATCGGATGTCCGCAAGTGGCGGTTTATCACCTCGCTCTCTCGCGGGTAATAGGTGTACTCCGATGGGCGCAACCCCTCTTCTTCTTTACCCCTTATTTCACGCCGGTAAACATAGTAGCGGGAAAAGAGATTATCAAAGAATGCCTCGCCAATGATTTCACGGAAGAGAAAGTGGCCGCCGAATTAGCGCGACTCCTCTCCGATGATGCTTATAAAAAGGAGATGTTAGCTTCTTACCAACATCTCCGCTCTCTCTTGGGTGATCAACCCGCCTCGGCTACAGCCGCTGCCTACATCACATCGAAACAATAAGCGCCGCTAACACATAGGGCATCGCTCCGGCTAACACGCCTTTGGACAAGCGCCATGTGTCGGTAGTATAGAAAACGAAAATCAGCGCCAGGTCCGGGAATACGCTCACTAACAGCAGTTTGCTTAATACACCTCCGGCTTGAAACTGCAGTGTCTGCAGGGGATACCAGAGGTTCATCACCTCTATATAGGTAAGACCAAATGCCGCAGGCAGTATCAGCCCTACCAAGATTCCTATCCAGTACCGGTCAAAGCGATCCATAATGCGTCCAATCGATGGCTAATGGAGTAATCGACAATAACTGATGCTCCATCGCCCAAATATCCGTGTCGGTAGAAGACGGTTCGTCATTGACAAACTCCCCTCCCAAAGTCCAACCTTTATGGACCCCTTCCGGCAATTCGCCGTTTATCTCCACCAGTTCGTTAGCCCAGTGGCCGATACATTGCCGCGTCCAACGGATGCCTTGTATCTCCCCTACCGGCGCGTTGATATTAAAGCAGGTCCGGGGAGCTATCCCTTCTTCGTAAAGATGCTTGGTCACCTCGGCCAGGAATGGTTGCAGCCAATGCAAATCGACATCCATATGATGGTCATTGATGGACCATCCGATTGCCGGGATGCCCTTCTCAGCCGCAACCAGACACGCTCCTATCGTACCGGAATACATAGCGTTGATGGCAGCATTCGAGCCATGGTTGATACCGGATACCACCAAATCAATCGGGGTGTCCGGGAAGAGATACTCACGCGCTATCTTAATGCAATCCGCCGGTGTTCCATTCGTGACATACACCTTGGCGCCATTCAGATCATGCTCCTCTATCCGGCGTATATAAATAGGATTGACGGCTGTGATAGAGGCACCGTAACCGCTACGCGGACCATCCGGGGAGACGACTGTCACCTCCCCTAATTTGGTCATTTCCTTGGCCAGCATACGGATACCTGCCGTTCCCCAACCGTCATCGTTGACTACGACAATGTTCATAGAGTTTAGTTTTCGGGGAACATAACCACCTCAAATACATTGCCGGCGCTCACCAGTTCTTTGAGCGTAGCCTGCACGGTTTCTGCGGTAATCGCTTCAACCGCCGGTTTATAATCGCGGATGTCATTCTCTCCGTAGAGGTAATAGCGATAGAGCACCTGACGCCAGTAAGTATTCTTCTCCAGGTCTTCCTGATAATCCTTCAGCATCGACTCTTTCTCTTTCTGCAGATCCGTGGCTAACGGGCCATCAGCGATGATAGTCTGTACCTCTTCATGGATTATCTCCATCAGACGAGCCTGCTTCTTGGGATCGGTATCAAATTGCATAATCAGGCCTGCACACGGTTTCGGATAGACGGCCATAAAGCCGTATGTACCTACGCCGTACGACCCGCCCTCGCGCTCACGGATGGACTCTAAATAACGCGTGCTCAAGATACGGCCGATGATCTCCATATTCAGGTCGTTTGCCATGGTAAACGGCATGTCATACGATGTATATTGGATACGATTGGAAGCCGTAGTGGTCTCCATGGGACGACTGAAATAGTTCTTCTGCTGACCCGGTGTAACCGTCATATGGTGGTCAACGATACCCTCGCGCGCTTTGGAGGTCTTCATGCCTCCCAACCACAGGCATATCATGTCCTGCACTTTCGGGTCATCCGGGTTGACATTACCCACGAAGACAAACGTGAAATCAGCCGGGTTGGCAAAACGAGCCTTGTAAACGGCCATTGCCCGGTCCAAAGTAACACGTTTCACCATATCGGAATTGAAAAGGATAGTACGCTCAGAGTGGTTAGTATTCATCATCTGAATCGAATCCGAGAACGTCGTCTTGGGATTCTTATCGCGGTTGGCCAGCTGATTGTTTATCATAGCGATAAAGGTCTCATAAGCCTGCTCGTCGCGACGCGGCTCGGTGAAATAGAGATAATTCAACTGAAGCATCGTCTCAAAATCCTTGATGGACGAAGAGCCCGTGATCTGCTCCGTATAGTCATTAATCTCCGGATTAACGTTCACCAACTTGCCCGCGAGCGCTTTCTCCAATTGCGTCGCATTAAAATGCCCTATACCGGACATGCTGATGATATACGAAGCCAATTGTGCCGAAGGCAGGTCTTCCGTCTTCACTTGAGACAAACCGCCCTTTGAGAACGCACGCATCAAAATCTCGTCTGCTTTGAACTCTGTCGGGTGGAAAATCACTTTGATGCCATTGCTCAATACCCATTCGGTAGCATCGATTTCTTCGTTATACTTGGAGGATTTGATCTTTCCTTTGCGGGGTGCTTTCTTGACTAATTCGGTGTCTATCTCTTCCTCTTCCGGGGCCTCGATGGCCAGATTCTCCTGATCGGCCAAAGACGCTATTATCGTTTCTTCCGACGGAATATTCACACCTTCTTTCTCCGGTCCGGAGATAGCGACGGTCGGATTGGGATGTATCAGCGCTTTGGCGACATTATTCACCGTTTCCAGACTAACCATCGGAAGAACGGCTTGGATAAACTCCCATTCCCATTGTGCGCCCGGCATCGATTCTCCGTCTTCGAAATGGCGGATACACTCACGGGCCAAAGTGATGTTTTTACGAGTGTTACGCTCGTTATAATATTTCTCCATCGAGTTCAACTTTTCACTCTTCACGCGGTCTAACTCACTCTGTGTAAAGCCATAACGGTGCATCTTCTCCAGTTGGAAGAGAAGGTCGTTGAAAGCCTCCGTCTCGCGTCCTTCCTTCGGGATGGTTATGCCATAGAAAGCGTCCATCTTCTTCGCTGCTTCGCCATAGTAGCAGCCTGCGCCGGTAAAGGACGCCTTGGGGTCGAGCGCCAACTCCGAGAAGCGGTTGTCAAGCATGTTACAAACTAATCCGCGTACGATATTAAGCATGTATTCTTGAGCTGTGCCTCGGTAATCGTCGGGCAGCTGGTCAAACTTATACTCCAATGTGATACGGCTGCCTTCTGCCTCCGGATCAGTCACGATGGCCACCAACGGTTTGTCATTATGGTTAACCGTGTAAATAGGCCGTTCGCCGAAGTTCTCGCGGCGCGGTACGTTAGCCCACAAAGCTTTGATCTTCGCTTCAATCGTATCGACGTCAATATCGCCCACTACAATGATGGCCTGATTATCCGGTCCGTACCATTTATGATAATAATCACGCAGGGCTTGATACTCGAAGTTATTGATGACAGCGGTGTCACCAATTACGTCGCGTTTGGCATACTGCGTCCCGGGATACATCTTTGCCTGCATCTGGGTCCATATACGGCGGCTGGCCGTACGGCGTGTACGCCATTCTTCTAGAATGACCCCGCGCTCGGCGTCTATCTCTTCGTCCAACAGCGAAAGAGCGCAACTCCAGTCATGCATAACGAGCAAAGCGCTATCAATGATGCCTTCACGGTAAGTCGGCACATCCGACAAACGATAAACCGTTTCGTCTATAGACGTGTAGGCATTGATGTTTCCTCCGAAATTGACACCAACCGACTCAAAATAATTGATGATGCCTTTTCCTTCAAAATGCTCGGTTCCGTTGAAAGCCATATGCTCCAGGAAGTGAGCCAAGCCGTTTTGATGGTCTTCTTCCAGAATAGCGCCAACCGCCTGTGCAATATGAAACTCACAGCGCTGCTTAGGCTGCTCATTATGACGGATGTAATATGTCAATCCGTTCTCTAACTTACCGTAACGAACCTCCGGGTCCATCGGTAATTTCTCCGGTGCTTCTTGCGCCGAAACCGTCATCGCTGCGCAGAGCAGCAAGATGTTAAACAGTCTTTTCTTCATTATCGTTATTGTTAGTATTTTCTACTTTTTTCTTTCTGCTTTTGCGTTTCGGTTTCTCCGTCTCCGCCAGCGCAGCGTTTACCTCCAGCAACTCATCACCACGACTCTTCCACGGCCGCGGCCCTAAGATAAGTTCTACATCTTCACTGGTGATCACCTCGCGTTCAATAAGCAGTTGTGCAATCTGATGATGTCCCTCTGCATGTTCCTCCAGAATCTGCTTCGCGCGCGCCATCTGCTCTGCGATAATACGCTGCGTCTCTTTGTCTATGAGCGTAGCCGTTTCATCGGAATAGGGTTTTGTGAATCCGTAGTCGTAACGTCCGGTAGAATCGTAGAAACTGATATCTTTGAGTTCGTCGCTCATGCCGTAATAAGCGACCATGGCATAAGCCTGTTTGGTAGCGCGCTCCAGATCGTTGAGGGCACCGGTAGAGGTCTGCTGAAGGAATAACTGCTCCGCTGCCCGGCCCCCCAAGAGCGAGCACAGTTCATCGAGAATATGCTCCTCATTGGTCAACTGGCGCTCCTCCGGTAGATACCATGCCGCACCTAAAGCCATCCCGCGGGGCACGATAGTCACTTTAACCAGCGGGTTGGCCCAACGAAGCAGCCAACTGATGGTTGCATGGCCGGCCTCATGGTAAGCAATAGACTTTTTCTCCTCGTCCGTCATGATTTTATTCTTACGCTCGAGACCGCCGACTATCCTGTCAACCGCATCCATAAAGTCCTGTTTGGTCACTTTCTTCCGTCCTCCACGAGCAGCTATCAGCGCCGCTTCGTTACAAACGTTTGCTATGTCCGCTCCGGAGAATCCGGGAGTCTGCTTGCTAAGGAAATCTATATCTACACTCTCATCCAGTTTGATAGGACGCAAGTGCACTTGGAAAATCTCCTTACGTTCCTGCAAATCCGGCAGTTCGACATGAATCTGTCTGTCAAAACGCCCTGCACGCAGCAAAGCTGCGTCCAGCACATCCGCGCGGTTGGTTGCCGCAAGAATGATAACGCCGGAGTTAGTGCCGAAACCGTCCATTTCCGTCAGCAACTGGTTCAGCGTGCTCTCCCGTTCATCGTTGCCTCCCATCATCGTATTTTTGCCGCGTGCACGCCCGATGGCATCTATTTCGTCAATGAAAATGATTGACGGAGCCTTCTCTTTCGCCTGCCGGAAGAGGTCGCGCACCCGACTGGCGCCAACGCCGACAAACATCTCCACAAAGTCCGACCCGCTCATCGAGAAGAACGGCACATCCGCTTCTCCGGCCACCGCCTTGGCCAACAAGGTCTTGCCTGTACCCGGAGGGCCTACCAGGAGCGCGCCTTTCGGTATCTTAGCCCCTATCTCTGTATATTTTTTGGGGCTTTTGAGGAACTCGACTATCTCTTGTACTTCCTGCTTTGCGCCATACAGACCGGCTACATCCTGAAAGGTTACTTTGTCTTTTTTATCCTTATCGAACAACTGCGCCTGCGCTTTGCCTACTCCGAAGATACCACCGATGCCACCGGCACCACCGATGCCGCGGCTCATATAAAAGAGTATGAAGAATATGAATACTATCGGCAATATATTGACCAAAATCAGGTACCAATAGTCGTGCGATTTAGAGAACGTTACATCAATCACAGCCTGTCCCTCGCTTTTGCGCTTAGAATTAACAGCGTCCATGTATTTGGAGAATTCTTCCACAGACGGTACTTGTGTTTTGAGGACACCCTTGGCGCGCTCTCCGTCGCCCTGCGTACCAAACACCAGTGTATAACTCTGGGGCTTCACGATTGCTTTGGCCATCAGATCGTCCGACACACTAATCTTATCGATAGCACCAGCGTCTATATACGCCGTTAACTTGGTATAACTCAGGTCTTTGCTACTACCCTGTGCATCGCGGTCACCAAACATCCAGTATCCCAATAATGCAAAAGCAAACACGTAAAATAACATGCTTATCCACCTTCTCGGGCCACTAGGCTGACCGTTTTTCATTTGTTGCGGCCCCCGCCGCTTATTGCCATTTGCCATTAAAGAACAATTTAATCATTAAATATTTGTCACAAAACCTCCGGTAATTCCGTCACCTTGCCGTCTGCCCACAGATGCTCGATGTCATAGAATGCCCGCGGCTCGCGCTGCATCACATGTACGAAAATAGTACCGTAGTCCATCGCTATCCACTCTGCATTGTCTTGACCCGCTACGCTCAACGGGTGAACATGCGCCGTTGTCCGTACAAAATCATCAATCTCGTCTGCGATGGCGGACACTTGCGTATTACTCTGTCCCTCACAAATAATCATCATTTCGACCGGAGCATCCTTGATTTTACGCAAATCAATAACAACTATTCTCTGTCCTTTACGATTACGGATACCATCCACAATAGTATCCATCAGTTTTTTCGTTGTAATCTCTTTCATAAATAAAAAAACACAATTTGGGTGCAAATTTACTACTTTTTTTGCATATGTGCAAGTTTTTTTGTAATTTTGTCGCCGATTTAGCCAAATTACGAAGAAACGGTTTATAGAATGATTATTGACAATCCGAAAATAGAGACCCCTGTTCTGCGGATGGTCGGCGCAGAAGCAGACCGTCTGGGTCTGGAATGTTACGTGATAGGAGGGTGGGTACGCGACCTTTTCTTGCATCGTCCGTCGGATGACATAGATGTCGTAGTTATTGGCTCCGGTATCTCTCTGGCTGAAGCGGTAGCCAAGAAACTCGGCAAGGGAGCGCATCTTTCCGTCTTCAAAACTTACGGTACGGCGCAGGTTAAACGCGGAGACATAGAATTAGAATTTGTAGGTGCCCGAAGGGAGAGTTACACCCATGACAGCCGTAACCCGATTGTAGAAGACGGTACACTCCAGGAAGACCAGAACAGACGCGACTTTACGATTAACGCCATGGCCATTTGTTTGAACGAAAAACGCTATGGCGAATTGCTCGATCCTTTCGATGGAATCGAGGATTTAGAGCGTTGTATCATTCGTACTCCGCTCAATCCGGATATCACTTTTTCAGACGATCCTTTGCGTATGATGCGAGCTATCCGTTTTGCCAGCCAATTGGGTTTCTTTTTAGACGGAGATACATTCGATGCCATCGCCCGTAACCGCGAACGGATAAACATTATCACTCGGGAGCGCATTGCGGAAGAACTGAATAAGATTATGCTTAGTCGCCGCCCGTCGGAGGGCTGGTTACTATTGGACAAGACAGGGCTGCTGCCGCTTATCTTCCCGGAACTGGCTGCTCTCAAAGGAGTAGAAATAAAAGACGGTCGCGGGCACAAGGATGTCTTCTTCCATACGCTCAAAGTACTGGATAATGTAGCCGAGAACTCAAATAACCTTTGGCTCAGATGGGGTGCCATTCTGCACGACATAGGCAAACCCCGAAGCAAACAGTGGGACCCGCAAAGCGGTTGGACGTTCCGGAACCACAACTATATAGGAGCCAAGATGGTGCCGCGTATCTTTGCCAAACTCAAACTGCCGCTAAACGAAAAAATGGAGTATGTCAAGAAAATGGTGGACTTGCATATGCGTCCCATTAACTTGATTGAAGATACTGTTACCGATTCGGCCGTACGGCGTCTGCTCTTCGAGGCAGGAGACGACATAGACGACCTGATGCTATTATGCGATGCCGACATCACAAGTCGCAATGAAGAGAAAAAAGCACGATTTCATCGGAATTATCAGTTGGTTCGAGAAAAGATGGTAGAGTTGGAAGAACGGGACCGAATCCGCAATTTCCAGCCCCCTGTAAAAGGCGATGAAATCATGGAAATCCTGCATCTCGAACCTTGTTCTACCGTCGGCGAACTAAAAGCGGCCATCAAAGATGCCATACTAGACGGAATCATCCCCAATGAATACGAACCGGCAAAGGCTTATCTAATGCAACTGGCTCGCGAAAGGGGATTAGTGGAGGGTTGAGAAATAATTCATCCGAATCAGTTTATCAGATATATTCCGGCGGAGATGTACCTCTTCGTCGGTACTTTCGTGCAGCTCTAAAACGGAATGTCCCATTCCTTTCCAACAATAAGATTTTTGTCCGATAAAATCGAGAATAGTTGTAAATACATCTATCTGTTTGGCGCGCTCAATATGTATGGGAGCATCCATGCCGGGCGCTACGATTATAAGCGGACAACCGGCCTGGTCCGTACCGAACGGCAGATTCGCCCGCAATCCGTATTCCCGAATGTCGTCTGTAAGCCATGCATGGAAAATACGATGGTCGCCGGTGATTGCTATGACGCTATTTTGCATCACCTGTGCAGTGTCCGCCCATGCCAGTAGACGTCCAACCTGACGATCTGTAAAATGGGCGGTTTTCATATAGTTTTGGAATAAGGTCGGTACAGTATCAGGAATAGGGATGTCGTCCGGCGATGAGTCAAACGGGATATGTCCGGATACTGTGATGCCCATGATGCAACACGGGGAAGGAGTGGTCTCAAAAGCCTCTATGATCTTATTCACCGTCACACTGTCGTTCCACTCAAAGCGATAGTCCGTATCCGGTTCAATAAGCCGCTGATAGCCGTAGGCAGAGGATATAATTGTCTGGTTCCACACATTGCGGCAGGGGTTGACGACTGCACTGTGCGGATAAAAATGCGCCAGATTCGGATAGGTATTGAACGGATAATCGACACACGTCACGCCCTCCCATATCGGGTACAAGCCGGTGTTAATGATTAACTGTCCGTCACTGGACATGCCATAGGAGATCTGCGTGCGTACATCCTTGACGTGCAGTACCGGGTGAGTATTGACATAGTTATTCCATTCCGGACATATAGGACGACCATCGGCATCGGAGACATCCAAAAGCCAGGACTCGAAACTCTCCAGCAGCACAATAAGCAGATTGCCTTCCGGCTTATTAGCCGGAACGATAGGAGACAGTACTTTGCGCAGTTCCGCTTCTTCCTCTTCGTTGAGTGGTTCGGGCCCCTGGAGAGACAGCGTCGTATGCAGTGCATCATATGCCATGAAAAGCGGGTACGCTAAAATTGAATGATAATAGATATATTTCCCTACCTGTTTCTCGCTCTCGCTGACATGCGCAGAGAGGGATTGCGGCAACGTACATGGAGACACCCATTCCCACGAGAACGGTTCGCCGTTCAAATACGGCCGGATATGTTTCCACCGGCTATAGGCACCGCCTATACTGAGCAATGCCGCTAACAGGACTATAGAGATATCTTCGTACCAGCGTAACGGCTTAGTCTCCCAGAAAAAGCACAGCAGAGCGGGAAGTGTCAATGCCGGAAAAAACAGCAGAGAGTCAGAACAGTACGGCAGTATGCTGTCGCCGAAACCACTCATATTCTGCATGATAGAGAAAAGATGCCACGTGATAAACAGATGATAGGCGCGATTATATATAATATTGATTATCAGCCATATATCCGTCAGGATCAAGATAACAAACACCGGATATCTGCGTGCAGTCATCACCACCGGCAATGCGATTAGCGCAGCAGCGGCTGTTTTGGCAAAAAAATGATACCACTCCCAATGGACTGATTCCGGTTGTGCCACCAGTGCATCAAAGACGTAGCACTTAAGCAGCAGCAACACTACTACCATCAACCATCTTCCTACAGCTCCTATGCGTGCGTAGTCCCTAATCATAAAAATCAATATATACGAATCGGATACGCTGGTCCAACGCGAACAGGCTGTCAGCCATCGTCCTGGTTATCACCCCGCCAAACAGCGCAAAGCAATCTCCGTCACGCTCAGACAAATCGGAGCAATGCTTATAGTTAAACGTATAATTGCGTACCGCGGCTTTTCCCTCCGATTGGAGCGGAGGCACACGGCTGGCGAGCACACTATAACCCATTTCCTGCAAAGCAAAATAATCATTATCATCGAAACATTCTACCCACATCCGGTCCTTGTAGGCACGAAGCCATTGGTCAATAATTGCAGGGTTGGACATCTTATCCGTTACTAATTTCAAATAGGGATTATGCGTTAGGATAGAGTCCAGCCGCGGGAAATCAATCGGTGTAAACTGACCGTATATCTTACGGGCCATGAATTCATCGTGCGTCGGCACGTGGTCCCACTCAAAATGCCAATCATGCCATGCGACCAACTGCCCGTCCGAAGTAACCGAGAAATCCAACTCTATATATGTCATATTATTCGCCAAGGCATTTCGAACAGCCTCCAGACTATTCGAATACATATGAGTATTGATGTTCCCTCCCGCGTGAGCGACGTAATCCCGCCCCCGGCATCCGGAAGACAGGAGAACCAGCGTTGTTAGGATGATATAAGATATAATTTTCCGCATATTTCGCCAAATCGGGTGCAAAATTACAAAAAAATAATGAAAAATGCAAGAAAAATTTGGTCAATTCAAAAAAAAGCAGTACTTTTGCGGGCTTTTTCGGGTAAAAAGCATGGTAATTTAAATTATTAATTTCGGACAGACCACTCGTGAAGTGGACGTCCCTTAAAATCAAAAACTAAATGGCAACAAAGATTCGTTTGGCTCGTCATGGTCACAAAGACTACGCTTTCTACCACATTGTAGTAGCAGACAGCCGCTCGCCGCGTGACGGCAAAATTATCGAACGTATCGGTTCGTTCAACCCGAACACTAACCCCGCAGCTGTGATCCTCAATTTCGATCGCGCTCTGTACTGGGTAGGTGTAGGTGCACAACCGACTGACACCGTACGTACCATCCTCTCTAACGAGGGCGTACTGCTGATGAAGCACCTGAACGGTGGTGTCGCAAAAGGCGCATTTAGCCAAGAAGAGGCTCAGAAGCGTTTCGATGCTTGGAAAGCTGAGAAAGATGCTAGGAATGGTAAGATCAGCGCTGCTGAAGCAGACAAGAAGCGTGCTGCTGCTAAGGCTCTCCTCGCTCAAGAGGTAGAGACCAACAAGGCAAAAGCTGCTAAGATTGCCGAGAAGCGTGCTGCTGCCGCTGCTGAGTTGGCTGCTGCCGCTCAAGAGGCTGCCAAAGAGGCCGCTGCTGCAGAGGCAGAGGCTAACGGTGAGGCTCCGGCAGAGGAACCGGCTGCTGAGGCAGAAGCCTAAAAAGATCGACCCAGCATGGTCGATACATGCAAAAACGTCCTTCGGGGCGTTTTTTTTATGCAAAAAACAAAAATATTTTGCATATATGCAAAAAATGTTGTACCTTTGCGCACTTTTGTATAAACGTGCTATCGATGGAGAACTACGCCATTATCATCATGCTGACTGCGATAGGTTTCGGATTCATGGATCTGTTGACCGACCGTTGGCCTGTGCTGCAGCGGCAGTTGTTTCCTATGGTGACGTTTGTGCTCTATTTCCTATGTATCATCGCCTATTTCTATGGCCCCGATATCGTGACGTATGTGCCGTATTACGAAACGATCGGATCGCTATCGGACGTGTGGAATGCGCAAGATAACGGGTTTGAGATGGGGTATAGCCTTTTTTGTAGCGGGTTGCAGAGTCTCGGGTTGAGTTACTGGTGGATGACGTGGGTGATCAAAACGCTTTATTTTGCTGCTATCGTATTATTGCTCAGGCAGTTGCCCAGACGGCAGATTTTTGCGTTGTCTTGTGTGGTGATGACAGATATCAACCTGATCATGCACGAGACGCGTCAGTGTCTGGCGGTGACGTTTTTTATCTTCATGATCATGCTGCTGCAGCATCGGCGTTATGTATGGGCGGTGTTGTGCGCAGTGGTGACGGTATCGATGCATAAGTCGGGATTCATGCCGGTCGGTTTGACGCTCTGCGGTATATGTATGTATCGTACGCGCCAGTATTCGGCGGCATATACGTTGCTGACCATCGTGTTTTTGATTCTGGTGGCGTTGCCGGTACAGCGTATCTCTGCTCCGTTGATGGCGGGTCTTCCGCTTCCGGAGGACTATATCTCCTCGTTGGCGCATCATCTGAGTGTGGGCTTGCAATTCCAGACGGTAGCGGTTATTTACTTGGCGATATTGATGGTATTCAGTCTCTATCTGAGTTATGACAGCACGCGGCGCTATACCTGGATGGCCTTTATGGCATTGGCCGGTATGGCCGTTATCGTTTTGCTGTATCCCTATTACTTTTTGCTGGTTCGTATCCGTTCCTATTTTGTTCCGTTTATCGTGTATTACTTAGTGCTTGTATTGAGTGATGCCCAACGCACGCGTGCTGTGCCGTACGGACAGATGATCAAACAGGCGTTGATGCTATTGGTGCTGTTTTTCTATATTCATGTGGCGGTCAGTCAGGAGCGTGGCGCACGCTTATTGCATTCGCCGGTATATCGTGCGAGCACGGTGTTCGAACTAAAGAATGCTTCTTCCCAACAAATACGTAACCGGCAAATGCAAGTGGCCTACGAATATTGGCAAAAGGATTATATGCAACGCGCAAAGAGCACATTATGATTAATATCTTGCTATCGACATATAACGGCGAACGGTATCTGGTTGAACAGTTGGATTCGATTTTGGCGCAGACGTACACGGACTGGCGTTTGTTTGTGCGCGATGACGGTTCAATCGATGGAACCAAAGCGATCATAGCGACCTATGCGCATCGCGATGCGCGTATTGCGATCTTGGCGGATGGACAGAATGTAGGAGCAAAACAATCGTTTATGAGCTTGTTGGAGGCGTATGGAGAGGCGGATTATTTTGCTTTTGCAGATCAGGACGATGTGTGGGATGCAGATAAGCTGGCCATCTGTCTGGAGAAGATGCAAGAAGCAGAGCGGCGGTATCCGAACAGTCCTGTGGTGGTACATACGGATTTGTGGGTAGTGGACGCGCAATTACACGAGATAGCACCCTCCTTCTGGGACTATTGCCATATTCGTCCGGATATATTGGATGATCATATACGTTATATGGCCTTCTGCGCCAGTGTAACCGGCTGTGCGATGTTGTTTAACAAGGCAGCACGTACTTGCTCCTTGCCGATGAAGGAGAAGGCGTTGATGCATGATTGGTGGATTGCACGACAAACGATGCTCGCCGGAGGACATGTCATTGCTGTTTGGCAAACGACAGTTGCTTACCGTCAGCATGGGAACAACGTACTCGGCGCAACGGCGTATTCGGTTTTAAAGAAACCGTGGCATCAACGCAGAGAAGAAGCACAACGGATGTATGCATTGGCGCATCCCGAGATATATGCCAATAAGATCCAGTTCTGGTGGTGGAAAATGATCTATACCTGCCATCGTCTTTTAACATCGAGAAAGCGTCATGGTTGATATCGTACTGGCGACATATAACGGGGCGAAGTATGTGGAGGAGCAGCTTGACTCTTTCTGCCGTCAGACGTACACTGACTGGCGGTGTATCGTGCATGATGACGGTTCAACAGACGGGACGCAGGAGATAGTGCGCCGCCGGGCGAAGAAAGACCGTCGTATTGTGTTTATTGAAGATGGCGTCAAGGGACTTGGGGTAGCTCGGCATTTTATGCATATACTGCAGTATTCGGATGCGCCATGGGTGATGTGGGCAGATCAGGATGATATATGGTTTGATCATAAGATCCGGACGATGTTAAGCGCGGGTGAGAAAGCCGCTTTTGCGGGTGCGGGGGTGGTGTACGCGAATGCGGAGTTGTGGTGTCCGGAGAAAGGAGTTTTTTCGCATCGTAACACACTCTTTTATCCTCGCTCGCTTCGCGATATGCTCTTCCTCAATTCCGGAGTACAAGGCGCCTCGGCGCTGTTCAATGCTCCCATGCGCCAACTGTTGATGGAGCCGCTGGATTACTATGCCATGCATGATCATGCTCTCTTGTTGGTTGCAGCCACGATGGGCGAGATCGTCTATGTAGACGAGCCGTTGATGTACTATCGGCAGCATGCGGATAATGTGACCGGTCATGCGCCGGGAAGCAAGATGAAGAAGGTGCAGTTGATGTGGCAGAATAGGCACGAACCGGTTATCTTTACCCCGCATTATGAGGGCACGAAAGCGTTCTATGATCATTTTTGTTCGCGCCTGAAGGATGATGACCGGCAGGTATTGCAGTTGTATCTGGACTTACCCCGATATGCATGGCTCCAACGCTTCCATCTCATCCGTCGCGCCCATTTTACGCTCCTTGGTTCTCGATGGCTACTACTGACTAAACTCTGTTTAAGACGCTACAAACGATGAAACACATACTCATAGACGGCACTACGATATCGCGTCGCATGGACGGATTGTCGCAATATATCCTCAATGTGGTGAGCCGGTTGCCCCAAGGGGATGACCGGCACTACACGGTGGTGGTACGGCCGAACGAGTGCCCTGAGGAATATATGCATATTTGGCAGCAACACGGTATGGAAGTTGTTACGGCGCCTATAGCGCCCATCGGGCTACGTCGTGAGCTGCAGTTCCGGCAATGGTTGCGCACCCAACGGCCTTTTGATGCGGCTTTGGAACCCAGCAATCAATACCCCATGGCGCTCACGATGCCGACGGTCTATGTGGTACATGATATTATCTACGAGCGCTATCCGGGGCAGTTAGGCAAGGCGGCGAAGGCGAAACGGTGTTGGTTGCATTACAACGTATCTCAGGGCTTACGTCGCGCGCAGACCGTAGTAGCGGTCAGTCAGTTTACCAAGCAAGAGATCATGCGTTTCCATCCCCAAGCGGATGCCGCTAAGATACAGGTCATCTACGAAGGCTGGGAGCATCTGCAAGTCCCCCCAAAAGAGACGTCGGTATCGGTGCCATTCAACGACTATATCCTTTATATCGGCAGCTCACGCGGGCATAAGAACATGCAGGGATTGTTGGAAGCAATGGAGATGATCCACAATCAGCTGCCCCAAGGAACAGGTTTGGTTATTGCAGGCGATGACCGCATGCTCAGTTCGGAACAGAAACAGCGTATCGGAGCCATGCACGATCAAGTGCTTACGACAGGCTGGCTCACTCAAGAGGCACTGCGTGCCTACAGCCGACAGGCTAAAGCGATCATCTTCCCGTCTTTGTGTGAAGGATTTGGCATCCCTGTACTCGAGGCGTTCTATTTCCAAAAGCCACTCTTACTGAGTAATGCATCGTCGCTGCCGGAAGTGGCAGGTGAGGCGGCTATCTATTTTGATCCGCATCAACCGCAGCAGATAGCTCAGGCTATTGTTCATGCCTTTGCTATGGACGAGAAAGAACAAAAAGAATGGATTAACAAAGGCCAAAAACGCCTCCAACATTTCAGCTGGCAGCAAACTGCCGACCAGATAAACCGAATCATTGAAGACCTATTGAATGTATGAAAAAGA
>Ga0310696_10003965_pt1 | contig 18289 bp, 14 predicted proteins | sample AusTroGonzalo_MG_4_FD_203885 | JGI IMG/M metagenome (GOLD analysis project Ga0310696, IMG submission 203885) | Bovine rumen microbial communities from tropical cattle in Woodstock, Queensland, Australia - Gonzalo_02 (v2) (version 2) | ecosystem: Host-associated > Mammals > Digestive system >...
TTGATGGTGGCGCTGATGAGCGCCGTGACGGTGAATGCAAAGACGGTCCATGGCTATGTATCCGACAAGGAGGGGAATCCGGTCGTCGGCATGAAGATGGTCGTGGTGAACGCGGACAACCCCTCCAAAAAGAGCGTAGCCGTGACCGATGAAGAGGGGTACTTCTCCATGCCGGTCCCGGAGGACCTCGACACCTCGGATCTTGTCGAGGTATTAGCCGGCAACGGAGCCCGGGTCGTCAGGTACCGGGAGACATCCACGGGAATCCGGATCGTGATCGAACCGTCCCAAAAGAGGGAAAGGGCATTGGAACAGAAGTAATGTCCGGACACGGGGATTCCGAATAATGTTGTACCTTTGTAAAGACTCTTTACAGTTTTGTAAGGAGGCTTTACGGCTTTACACGGGCCGATTGAAATGCAAGTGCCTGACTATATGCGTGTTGCGCTGTTTGGAATGGAATTTGACTCGTGTACGTGCGTAAAAGACTGATTTGACAATGGCTTCCAAGATTGGGAAAATACTGGTCGTAGATGATAACCAGGGCATTCGCCGGGCGCTGGAGATACTGCTGCCCATTCACTTCGCCGAGGTGAAGACGATACCTTCGCCTTCCACGCTCGTTTCGACGCTGGAGCAGTACCGGCCGGATGTGGTGCTTCTGGACATGAACTTCTACACAAACATCAATACGGGCAACGAAGGGCTTTACTGGGCGGGTGAAATCAAGAAGATGGTGCCGGAGGTGGAAGTCGTATTGTTCACCGCTTACGCCGACATCGCCCTGGCCGTGGAAGGGATGAAGAGGGGAGCCTTCGACTTCATCGTGAAGCCCTGGGACAACGACAAGCTGATCGAGGTACTGACCGCCGCCCGGGACAAGGCAAGGAAGGCCCTGAAAAGGGACACTCATTCTTCTTTTGACCAGAAATCGGACAGCCCCATGTTCTGGGGCACATCCCCGGCCATGAAGAACATCGGGAAGACGCTGGACAAGATCGCCCCTACCGATGCGACGGTCCTGATCACTGGAGAGAACGGTACCGGCAAGGACGTGCTGGCGCGTGAGATCCACGCCCACAGCCTCCGGAGCGAGAAACCGATGGTCGCCGTCGATGCAGGGGCCATCACCGAGACGCTGTTCGAAAGCGAGCTGTTCGGCCATGTCAAGGGCGCATTCACCGATGCCCACACAGACCACATGGGGAAGTTCGAGCAAGCCGATGGCGGCACGCTCTTCCTGGACGAGATAGGAAACATCCCGCTGCATCTTCAGGCCAAGCTGCTTCGCGCCATCCAGAACCGGAGCGTCGTCCGCGTGGGAGGCAGCGAGGCCATCCCGGTGAATATCCGGCTGATCTGCGCGACCAACATGGACCTCGACTCCCTGGTGCGCGAAGGCCGGTTCCGCGAGGATCTGTACTACCGCATCAATACCGTGCATATCGCCCTGCCGGCACTGCGGGAGCGGAAGGAAGACATTGTACCGCTGGCGCAGCTATTCCTGGAAAGGTTCGCGGAGAAGTATCATCGGCATTTGACAGGGATTGCTCCGGAGGCAGCTGCACTGCTGACGGAGGGGCACTGGAGTGGGAATATTCGCGAGTTGCAGAACTACATTGAGAAGGCGGTTATCCTTTCTGATGGGAGCGAGCTGACGGCGAAGGATATTCATTTAGAGCAGGCGGCTAAGCCTGTCGGCACCACCATCAAGGCGGTGAGTGAGGCAGAAGAGGAGCGGATGATTCGACAGGCATTGGACCGGACGGATGGCAATATTTCTGCGGCAGCGAAGATACTGGGCGTGAGCCGGCCGACACTGTATGCTAAACTGAAGAAGTACGGGCTATGACCTTTACCGTGTGGCATATCGTTGGGGCTTGTTCTATCGTCGCCATTGTGGTGGCGGTGGTTGCTACGCTCCGGACCAGGCACAAGGACATCAAGAAGGTGGCCTATATGATGGATGCCCTGGAAGACGGTGAACTGAACTTCCGCTTCCAGGACAAAAACAAGTTCAACCGCACCTTGAACCGCATCCGGACCATCTTCGAGAAGCAGCGGCAGGCCCACGAGCAGGATTCGTGGACCAAGCTGATACGCGTGCTGACCCACGAAATAATGAACACTGTGTCGCCGATCGCCTCTCTCTCCGATGCAATGGCCAAGTCAGTAGACGAAAAAGGCCGCAGCGAGATGGACATCAAGGCCGGCCTGGAGACAATCTCCGATTCTTCCAAGAACCTTATCGATTTCGTGCAGACCTACCGGCAGCTCTCCGGCGTTGCGAAGCCTGTCCGCAAGGCGCTCGACCTCCAGGAACTGATGGACGGCGTCATCGCCCTCAACAGCGAGTTCGCGGCTGCCTGCGGTGCCGAGTGCCGCTACCATCCCGAAGAGCCCGACCTGATGATCTACGCTGATGAAGGCCAGATTTCCCAGATTCTCATCAACCTTATCAAGAACGCTCTGCAGGCCGGTGCGAAGCACGTCGACATCAGCGCCCGGATGGGCAAGGACGACGAGGTGATAGTGCTGGTGGCCAACGACGGTGAGCCCATTCCCCCCGCTGCGCAGGAACAGATATTCATTCCCTTCTACACTACAAAAAAGGAAGGCTCAGGCATAGGCCTGAGCATTTCCCGACAGATCATGCGCAACCATAACGGCAGCATAGAGCTCGACTCCAGCGAACCCGGCCGCACCGCCTTCCGTCTGGAGTTCAGGTAGGCCTCAGACTTCAGTTCCGCCAGCATAGTGTAAAGCAGGAATTGTAAAGAGAAAAGTGTAAAGAGTTGTAAAGACCTTTACACTTTTTCGTTTTTGCGCCTTAGGCTTACCTACTGATAATCAGCGATTTGTCTATTTTGGTATAATGGATGTTCATTTTTGGCACAAGAAGATTCATTTCATACATGAACAAATTTATTATCATTTGGTTTTTTGGTGTTGTCTTCGGTGCCTGCATACCTTCTATGCAGGCCTGGGGACAGACTATGACGCTCCACGATTGTATGGAGTACGCAATTTCCAACTCTACGAAGATCCGCATTCAGCAGGCTGCAACCGGAGATGCACAGATAGACCGAAGGGATGCGGCTCTGGTGCTGTTTACTCCTCAGATCAGTGCGCAGACCTATGCGTACTACAACTTCGGCCGCAGCATCGACCCTCAGACGAATACGTATTTCAATACCACGGCGTTCCATAATAATTATGGCGTGAGCGCCGGGTATGATTTGTTTGACGGTTTCAAAGCAGTGAATAACTACAAGATTTCCAAAACCGGGATGCTCATCGCTGACTCGCAGGAGAAGCAGGTGGAGGCCGATATCTGCCTGGCCGTGATGGAGGCTTACTACAATGTGGTCTACTACAAGCGCCTCTGCGATGTTTACGAGGAGCAGGTGGCGGTGGCTGAGCAGGCGCTGGCCAAGGCCAAGAGGCAGGAAGAACTAGGCCAGAAAGGTCACGCGGATGTAATCCAGATGGAGGCTGATTTGGCGGACCGTCAGTATGACCTGACGAACACTTACAATATGTACTGCGACCAGAAGATGACCCTCGCCGATCTGATGTTCTGGCCGGTGGATGAGGAACTGAACATCGACACGTCCATGCCGGTGTGGCAGATTGAGCCGGTGGCCACTGAGTCTGTGGTGGATTTTGCCCTGGAACATGATCCGGGCGTCCAGATTGCCGGCTGGCAGGAACTCAATGCTAAGCGGGAACTCAACACGGCCAAGTGGCAGTTGCTGCCTACCGTGGGCCTTTATGCGGGCTGGAACACCAGCTACTATACCTATCAGGGTTCTACCACCAATCCTTTCTGGAATCAGTTCAAGAACAATGGCGGTGAGTATGTGGAGGTTTCCGTGTCGATTCCTATCTGGAACCGCCTGAGCAAGCATTCCGCGGTTTCCAGGAAGCAGCACGCCTTGGATAAGGCTACCGCCGAGTTGGACCGGAAGCGCCGCGATGTGGAGAGCGAGGTCAGAAGGGCCATTCAGGACCGTGACGGTGCAGCTACGGCTTATCAGCAGGCGCAGCGCAAGTCCGAGGTGCAGCAGGAGGCCTACAGCCTCAACCTCAAGAAGCTGGAGCAGGGTCTTATCTCCCCGCTGGAATTCCAGACCGCGAACAACAACTACCTCAAGGCCCAGGCAGATGAAATGAACAGCTTGTTCATGTATCTCATCAAGCAGGCTGTGGTGAAATACTACAACGGCGTCGAATATGTAAATCAATAAGATATTATGGATAAGATTATCGAGAAGAAGACAGGTTGGCGCGTGGCGTTCACGAAGAAGGCTCTGCCGTGGTGGCTGGGAGCATTGCTGCTGACATTTGTTATTTACCTGATTGCAAGACCCAATGCCAAGACGCTGCGGGTGGATGGAGAGTCCATCACAGTATCGACAGCAGTTAAGGGAGAATTCAACGACTATATACGAATCAGCGGCCGCGTGCAGCCGATGACGACCATCCAGCTGAGCCCGCAGGAAGGCGGCATCGTGGAGCAGATCCTCATCGAGGAAGGCTCAAGGGTCAAAGCGGGCGACCCCATCCTGGTTCTGTCCAACGACAACCTGGACCTGTCCATCCTGAACTCGGAGGCCGAGTTGGCCGAAAAGGAGAACATCCTCCGCAACACGCAGATCCAGATGGAGCAGCAGAAACTGGATGTCCGTCAGAACGAACTGGAGTACGGCACTCAAGTGGACCGTCTGAAGCGTGCCTACGAGCAGCAGAAGGCCCTCTATGAGGATAAGCTCATCGCCAAGGAGGACTACCTGAAGGCCGAAGAGGACTACAAGCTCGCACAGCAGAAATACGAACTTATCCGCGAGCGTTCCAAGCAGGACAGCCTCTATCGCGGCACCCAGATCGACCGGATGGAGGAATCTCTGGAGAACATGCTTCTGAATATGTCGATGATCCGCCGCCGCAAGGACAACCTCATCGTGAAAGCTCCCATCGACGGTGAACTCGGCCTGCTGGATGTCGTACTTGGCCAGAGCATCGCCAGCGGCACCAAGATCGGCCAGGTGAACTCCGTCGGAGTATATAAGGTGGAGGCCCAGATCGACGAGCATTATATCGACCGCGTCGTAGCCGGTCTCGAAGCCACCTTCGAGCGCCAGGGCGAGACCTATGCCACCAGCATCCGAAAGGTCTATCCCGAGGTGCGTGACGGAAAGTTCCAGGCGGACTTCAAGTTCGAAGGTCAGCAGCCCGACAACATCCGCGCCGGCCAGACCTATTACCTCAACCTCCAGCTGGGCCAGCCGGAAGAGGCCGTCATCATCCCTCGCGGCACATTCTACCAGAAGACCGGCGGCAAGTGGATCTACGTTGTTAACAAAGAGGGCACCAAGGCAGTGAAGCGGGAAATCCGCATCGGCCGCCAGAACCCCCAGTACTACGAAGTCCTGGAAGGCCTGGAGCCCGGTGAAAAGGTGATAACCTCCGGGTATGAAACTTACGGTGATAGTGATGTATTAGTATTTTAAGCGATGAAGAGTTTTTGGAACTTTCTGAAGAAGAATAAGTTATACGGGGCCATCAACCTCATAGGCCTTACGGTGTCGATGGCCTTCGTGCTCCTGCTGGCGGTGTATATTCAGCGGCAGTTGTCCACGGATTCCTTCCAGGAGAATGCCGACCGAATCTATGTGATTGCCACTGAAAGGCAAGTCAATATTGCTTACTGGCTGGACAAGCACTTGAAAAACAACTTCCCTGAAATAGAAAAGAGTTGCTGCGTGGCGAATTTGGCGTCGGCCGACGCTTTCATCATCGGAGGCGAATTGGTTTACGGAAGCACAATGGCAGCCGACAGCACGTTCTTTGACATTTTCAGTTATGACCTTGTGAAAGGCAACAAAGCAGACTGGCGCGTGTCCTGGGACCGCTGTATGGTGAGCAAGGAGTTTGCCAATGCCCATTTCGGGGACAAAGACCCCATCGGTCAGGTAATAACCTATAACAAAAATGATAATTACCAGCTCTCCGTCTGTGGCGTATATGAGGATTTCGGGAATTCCATCCTGAAGGCACCGGATGTGCTGCTGCGTGGTGAGATAATGACCAAAACCAATTCGGCCAATGATGAAGAAATGAGCAACGCAGGCAGCGGTATCTGCTTTGTGATGACACATCCAGGAGCAGACTTCCTGGCGAAGCACGATGCCGTTCTGGATTGGCTGAAAGAGAATTTCTGGTTATACAAGACGCAGGCTGATGAGGTGCGTTTTATTCCGCTGCGGGATATGTATTTCCTGAACTCGGGAAACCGGGAAGGAACTGGAACTATTCAATTCGGAAACCGCAGCTTCGTGAACTTGCTGCTGGCGATGTGCATCCTCCTGTTGGCCTTTGCCGTGCTGAACTATATCAATATGACCACAGCGCTAACGGGATTCCGAGCCAAGGAGATGGCTACCCGGCGGCTGGTAGGCGCCGACAAGCGTAACATCTTCCTGAAAGTCATTGCGGAAAGCACCTTGATCTGCGGCGTCTCGATGCTGCTGGCCATCCTGCTGGCCGAAGCGCTTGCGCCGACGGCTTCCCAGATTCTGGAGTATCAGATATCTATTTTCAAGGCAGTTACGCCTGTCAATATACTGCTGGTACTGGGATTTATCTTGGTGCTGGGTCTCCTTGCCGGTATTGTCCCGGCGCTGCTCATCCAGAAAGCGCAGCCTATCGAGATTGTCCGGGGAACGCTTCGGCTCAAGACCAAGACGGTTTACAGCAAGGTCATTATCGTGGTTCAGAATGTCGTGGCCGTGGTGATGTTGGTGAGCGCCCTGACTATGGGCCTCCAGATCCGGCACATGGTATCGGCGGACCTTGGTTACAATACCAAAGATATCCTGGTGGTGGACAATGCCTTCGGCCAGACCGGGCAGATTCGTCCGCTATTGGACAAATGGCGGGAGGAACCCTGTGTGGAGGAAGTTGGCCAAGGTGACGGTATTCCGCTGGGAGGAACGAACAACTGGACGATGGAGATGCCGGACGGGCACTGGGTATCGTTCCAGCAGATTCAGGGCGATGACAAATACTTTGATATTCTGGGCCTGAAGGTGAAGCAGGATAACCATCAGCGTGCCTGGTGGCTGAACGAATATGCTTTCAAACAGATTGGCATCGATGAAAGTGAAACTGAATTCGTATCTGCCAAAAATGGGACAAGGGCTATCGGCGGAATATACTATGATTTCAAGATTCGTCCGCTGGAGCAGGACCAGAGCGCCGCGATGATTTACAATCGCGGGGAGAATCCCGATGACGATTATCCCTGGGTGCTGATTGTCAAGACCACAGGAGATCATGCTGCAGCAAAGAAGCGGGTAGAAGCCATTGCCGCAGAAGTGTTCCCGGGCAGGCTATTTGAGGCCCAATATATCGAGGAAATGATTGAGGACGGCTTTTCCGATGAAAGCCTGGTGCTCAAAATCGTCCTGATCTTCACTTTCCTTTCCATCCTGGTCAGCGCCCTGGGCCTCTTTGCGATGAGTTCTTACTATATGCAGCAGGAAATCCGGAGAGTGTCGGTAAAGAAGGTGTTCGGAGCCGAGTATTCCGGCGTCTTGAAGGAACTGGTGCTGGCGTTTATGAAGATGGTGGGGGTTGCCTTTGTGATTGCCGTACCGCTAGCTTGGTTCATTATGAATCGCTGGCTCTCCGGCTATGGCCATCGGATTGACCTGCACTGGTGGATATTTGTCCTGGCAGGCCTGGTGGTTGCCGTCATTGCCGCCATTTCTGTCCTCTACCAGAGCATCAAGACCGCCCGGACCAATCCGGCAGAAGCGTTAAAGAAAGAATAAGAGATTCCCGACCAATACTGAAATGAAGAAAAGAATAATAATAAATTAAATATCAAACAATTATGATTACTGTTAGCAACCTTTGCAAAGTCTTCCGCACGGAAGAGATCGAGACCACGGCTCTCAATGGTGTTTCCTTCGAAATCAAGGACGGTGAATTTGTCGCTATCATGGGGCCTTCCGGCTGCGGAAAATCAACCCTTTTGAACATCCTGGGCCTGCTGGACAATCCCACCAGCGGCAGCTACAAGCTGCTGGATACCGAGGTGGCCAACCTCAAGGAGAAGGAGCGCACCAAGTTCCGCAAGGGCAACATCGGCTTTGTGTTCCAGAGTTTCAACCTGATTGATGAACTGAACGTGTACGAGAACATTGAGCTGCCGCTTCGCTACCTGAACATCAGCGCTTCCGAGCGCAAGGCCAAAGTGACGGAAATCATGAAGCGCATGGCCATCAGCCATCGTGCCAATCACTTCCCGCAGCAGCTATCCGGCGGTCAGCAGCAGCGCGTGGCCATCGCCCGCGCCGTCGTCGCCGGCCCGAAGTTGATCCTCGCGGATGAGCCTACCGGTAACCTCGACTCCAAGAATGGCAAGGAGGTGATGGATCTTTTGAAGGAACTGAACCAAGAAGGTACGACCATCGTGATGGTGACCCACTCCCAGAAGGACGCAGCCTGCGCCCAGCGCACCATCGACCTCTTCGACGGCCAGATTGTAAGTGACGTCAAGAACGAACTTTAATAGGGAATGATACTACGAAACTTAAAGAGCCTGATCCGACGATATCCGGTGGCGGTGGTCCTGAACTTCACGGGACTTGTGGCGGCGCTGCTTGCCTTCGCCCTGATATTCCTGCAGGCCGACTATGAGCTGTCATTTGACAAGTGCCATCCGACTGCCGACCGGGTTTTCCGGGCCGATAAGAAAGGCGATGAGTCGCTGTTCAGGAACATCCTGCCGCGAGGCTTTGCCGATGATATCATCGGTTCATCGGCCCACATCGAGGCGGGGTGTACGCTTGTGCCTTTCATGGGAGAAATCTCTTTTTCTGTGACGGGGAATGATACGTCGCCAATGGGCTTCAAGCGGAACCTTATCTTCGTTTCCGAGCGTTTCATTGATGTGTTTGGCATAAGGATGACAGAGGGAGACAGCCATGCCCTGGAACGCCCGAACGCCGTGATCATCCCCCGGTCGCTGGCAGAGACCCTGTTCGACGGAGAACCCGCACTCGGCAAACTGTTGAAGCCGGATGTCAAGTATCGGGAAGTCCCCGCAGAGGCGACGATAGCCGGTGTTTATGAGGACTTTCCGACGAATACCCAGCTCGGGAACGACCTGTTTCTTTCGGTGGGAGACCTGCAAAGGGGGTCTTACGGCGGGGCCAACTTCGTTTGCTATCTGCTGCTTGACAACACCGACAATGCACAAACGGTGGCCGATGAGTTCAACGCTCATTTCGATTTCGCGCCGCACGAGGATTGGCTTACGCCCATTGAGCTGGTGCCGCTGACCAGCATCTATTTCCGGAACGAAGGCAATATTTACAAGAGCGGCAGCCGTTCGCAACTGCTTCTGCTCATTGCTATCGCTATCCTGATTCTGGGCATCGGCCTTATCAACTTCACTAATTTCTATGTGGCGCTGACGCCGCTTCGCATCCGGAGTGTGAATCTGCAGAAGATCCTGGGTTCATCGACGGGTCGTCTGCGGAGGCTGGTGGTGGCGGAGGCAGTCATTTGGTGCATCTGCGCCTTTGTGGTGGCCGCCCTGCTGCTGTGCCCGGTTTCCGATGCGCTGCTGACACGGGGCGTGCTGATGCAGTCCTTCTCGTTTGGAAAGCACTGGGGCCTGCTGCTGTTCGTGGGAACAGTGGCGCTGGCCACCGGCATCATTGCCGGCATCTGGCCGGGCATCTATTCCACGAGTGGCCAGCCGGCGATGATCCTTCGGGGCAACTATGGCCTGTCCGCCTCCGGCAAGAACCTGCGGGCCATTCTGGTGGGCGTTCAGTTCGTGATTTCCACGGCGCTGCTCATCTTCGTGCTGTTCGTCCAGCGGCAGAGCCGCTTCATGCAGGAATACCCCTGCGGCTACGACAAGGACAACCTGGCGGTGGTTGATATCGGCGGCAATTGCCGTGAAAAGGCTGACTGGCTGCGCGAAAGATTGCGTGCCTTGCCCGAAGTAGAAGACGCAGCCTTTGCGAACTGCCTCATCGGATCGGCAGACGCCTATCAGACGAACGGGGTTGATTTCGGAGGCGGATTGGTCATGTTTAGCCAGATTGACTGTAGTTGGAACCTGCCGCAGGTGCTTGGACTGGAAACGACGGAAGGCCGCTGTTTCCATGAAGGTGATCTGGGCACAGTTCTCTTGACGCAGGATTTGAAAAGTTATGGCGCTGAGTTGAATAACGAAGAGCTCGGCGACGGTACGCCTGTGGTGGGCTTCGTGGAGAATATCAATATCACTTCCTTGCGCAAGGCCGATGCGCCGGTGGCCTTCATGGTCAGGCCGCAGGAACTTCGGTCCATGCCGTTCACTTATATCCGGATGACAGAAGGCACCGACCGTCTGGCAGCCATGGAGAAGATCCGGACCGTCCTGACGGAGATGGACCCGGCCATGCCGTTCGAGGTGCAGTTCTACGATGCCATCGGCAAGAACCTTTACAGCGGCGAGGAGCGCCTGCGGCTGGCCGTGTGGCTGTTCTCCCTGCTGGCAGTGCTGCTCTCGTTGGCGGGCATCTGGGGCCAGGTGCTGATGGATGTGCAGTACAAGCGGATGGAGATTTCGGTGAAGCGGGTGTTCGGGGCCGATATGGGCCAGATTACCTCGGAAGGTCTGATGCTGTATCTGAGGACGGTGGCCATCTGTTACGTGATTGCGGCACCCGTCGGTTGGCTGGTGGTTAATTATTACCTGCAGCAGTTCGCTCACCGGGTGGGCTTTATGCCGTCGGTGTTCCTGCTGGCCCTGGTGATTGTGGGGGCGTTGTGTTCGGCCGTGGTGCTGTATCACTACCTCAAGACTGCCCGGATGAATCCGGCGGAGACGCTGAAAAATGAGTAGGCTTCATAAGCAGTTAAACATAAATACTTTCTATCCTGATGCCGGGCGGGGCCTGGGACGGTTCCGTCTGGCGGAGGGAGAAAAATGAGCTTTTCAAGGACGTATTTCGTATTTCTGTGTGTTTGATAAGAAAAAGACAATAATGAAGATATTGAGAACATTGATTTGCGCGGCGCTGCTGGTGGCAGGGTTGAGCGGTTGTGAGAAGATCGACGTGAACAAGTTGGAAGGGACCTGGACTGAGCAATATGACCCCACGGTCTTTGCGATGGATGGTTCCGTGGAGTACACCTTTGACGGGAACAATGGTTATCAGCTTCACGTATATGATGCCTTAAGTGGTGAATCGCACGACTACAGCGGCCACTATGCCATCGACCTGATTGACAAGGGGACCATTACCATTAACCCGGCTATGTCGGACTACAGCAATGTCACCTATAAGATTGTGACGCTGACATCAAAAGAGATGGAATGGCAGAAGGAGGGTACGACCTATTCTGCAGGAACCTGGGGCTCTGATTACCGGCACTTTGTGAGGAGATAGTAGATTCTTCGACTTCGCCTCTGGATGACAATGAGAACAGCCGTCACGTTGAGGTGGCGGCAGTTTGGTTTCTCGGAGGCCGTTACTTGACCGGCAGCAGTTTGGCGATGGTGTCGCCCATATTTATATGCCGGCAAATTTGAATTTTACATGACCTGTCACCTTGTCTTCGTTCTGGTACTGGGTGAATTCCACTTTGAAGTGTTTCTTGCCATCGGCTGAGCGGAAAATGTAAACAGGGGCCTTCAGATAAACCGGGGGCATCACTTTCGAGCCGTCATCGTTGGTCATGAAAGTGATGACGGTTGCCGATGACTGAACCACGGATGTTGTGCCGCTCATGCCGGAGGACGTCACCACGTCATCGGCCTCGAAGGTGGCACCTTTAGGAACGCTCTTAAGCTCGTCAAAGGATTCCGATGACACATACACACCACCTTTTGCACCAACTGACGTGGCCTTGCCACTGTTCGTGCGGACGTTGTACCGACATACTGCAAAATCCCAGTCGGTGCGTGTCGCCCAGATTGCATTGTCGGTTTCGTTCTCTTCGCCTGTCCCCGTTACTTTACCTTCGGAAAGGGAAAAGTAGGTCCAGGTGGTCTTGGATGTTGCGTCGATGTAGGCCTCGGAGGTTTCGCCGCCGGGTTGTTCGGTTTTGTTGCATGACAGTAGCGCCAGCGATGCAAGCGTAGCAATGATTAGAATGCTCTTTTTCATAATATGTTTTATTTGAATGTATATCTTATTCCTGCGAGATACTGCCTTCCGGGATTGATGAACGTGGGATCATGGAAGTTGAACAGATTGTCGCATTTAAGGGTGATTTCCAATAAGTTGCGGCCTATGTTAAACTGCTTTGTAAAAGCAGCTTTCCAGATGTTATAGGGCTTTGAGTTTGCTTTTTCGCCGACGCTCTCATACGGGCGGGGAGAAGTGAAGCGAGCTGCCAGCTGAACCGAGTACGGACCATGAAAGAAGCTGCCGTTCCAGGTTGCCGCCACCGTGCCGCTGTGTTTCACATTTCCGGAGAGCTGCTCGCCGGTGTCATTATCCCTCGCATCGCAGAAACTATAACTACCCTTCAAAAAGAGGTGTTTCCACAAGATGAGCGAAAGGTTCAGATCCACACCTGAAATACTGGCGCTGCTCACATTTTTGTAGTATTTCTCCAGGCCTCCAAGAGTGTTCACAACCTCGTACTGGGTAATCTTGTTACGGATATCGTTCCGGTAGGCTGATACCGATGAGTAGAAATGAGCGCCGCTGTACTCTGCCGATAAGGAATTATACAGCCCGTGCTCGGCCTGCAGGTCTGGGTTTCCATAAACCCAGAACATTCCCTGATGGTCGAAGTTGTAGTAGAGTTCCTTGATACTTGGGGCGCGAAAAGCAGTTCCCGTCCCTGCCCTGAAAGTGAAATCATTCAGACGGTACATCAGGGAGAGTTTCGGAGTGAGTACGGAGCCAAACTGGAAGTTGCGGGTGTAACGCGCTCCTCCTATGATGTCGAATCCCGCAAGGGGTGTCCATTGGGCCTGAGCGAAGAGGTTCACATCGTTCAGGGCCTTGGTCGTAGCCTCCGGTCCAAGTGTTTTTGTAGCATAATTCTCTTCGTGATTGTATTCCGCTCCTCCAACTATTTCCCATTTCCCGGACGGATTGAACGTATTCAGGATTCGGGCCGATATATACGATGCAGTGTTGGCAAGTTTGGATTCACTCCGGCTCTCGTACCAGTCCAAGTCGAAGTATTTGTCGAAGTTCACGCTGGCACGAAGACGGTATTTACAATCGGCGGAAACATAGCCGCCGTTTACTCCGGCTGACAAGGTGTGGGTGAGCGGGTGAGTGGTGTTCAGGCTGCTTGCAGGGTTGAACGATTCGTGGCGGAAATATCGGCCCGTCACATTGGCATCTATCTGGTCGGTGAATTTGTATCCAAACTTAAGATTGCCGCCATAGTCGGCATATCGGGCCGCGTAGGCGCCGGAGCCGTCGCCCCCGAACCCGTCGGAGGAGTTGCGGTACACGCTGGTCTGCGTCTGGAGGCGCTCAAGACGGGACTCGGCGAAGATGCGTGCATTCAAAGTATTGTAACTCTGGTACTTGATATCGCAGCCCGCACGGAACTTGTCCTCTGGTTCACGGGTTATGATGTTTATGACGGCTCCCACCGCGTTTGAACCATAAAGGGCCGATGCAGCCCCGTTGATAATCTCTACCCGCTTGATGCTGTTTACATCGATCTGATCCAAATTCACGTTTCCGCCGGCACCTTCAGACACAAGGCGCTCTCCATCCACGAGGAAGAGGATATATCGGCTGTTGAGTCCTTTGATACGCAGATTGTTTCCCATCCCGTTCGGCTGGGATACGATGCCGGGGATGTTGTCTTCCAGCGCCTCCAGAAAGGATGTCGCGCCGGCTTTTTCAACTTCACGACTGGTAACCACCGTGGTAAGCACAGGCGATTCAGAGAGTCGCTTTTCCGTGCGTGTACCGGTTACCACAATGGCATCCAGTTTCAGGGTGCTGTCCGGTTCCTGGGCAAGCGCGGGTAAGGCTACAAGGGCTATCAGCAGGGTAAGCGCTATTTCTCTGAAATCCATTCTTCTACCGTCTTTACAATCCAGTCCAATACGTCATCCGCCCCTTCGGGAAGGATTCCGGCCTCGCCGAAGACAATATCGCCAGAAGCGCCATTTTGCATCCCGGACATCCTTGCCATCGACCCGACGTTGGAAACGAGGTATACTCCCTGAACGATGATTCTTTCACGCGAATTGCGGGCGCTGGCAAGAACAGGCATAACGTCTCCGGTAAAGTTCTGTCCCATCCCAATGAGTTGGTAGTCAACGAAGGTGAATCCATCGGCCTTTATTGCATTGGAACAGTTGTTCATAATGGTCTTCCAAAAGCCATCGCGGTTCGGATCGCCATGCGCCAGAAGGACCACGGCCTCCTTCTGAGGATTTACGGAAAGGGCCTTTACTCTCCGGGCAATTGCCCTTTCCAGAATTCCGGATTCCATGAGTGTGGGCCCCACGATTATATGCATCTGCGTCCGTACGAGTCCTGCACCTTCTGCAGCGAGTTCCCTACGAACCTTAGGATTGTATTTGAGGCCCAGAAGATTGGGAATATCGTCTTCCGAATGGCCGGAAGGAGAGATAAACAGCGGCAGGGCGAATACCGTATCTATCTGATGCCGTTCGCAGTCTTGAATAACCGATTGGATATTGGGCTGGGCGAATTCCATAAGCGCAACCCTTTTGTAGCATATCCCGGGTATTTCAATCCGGTTGAGCCTTTTCTCGAGTTCGAGCACAGTATTGTTCCATGTGTCGGAAGGGGAGCCATGAGCGATTACAACAAGGGCCGATTTACCCTGAAGACTGAGGCTTATGAGAGCCACAGCTGCGAATGTGATTAGTCTTTTCATTCTGTTTGATATCTTAACGATGCAAAGGTACTGAGGCCGGCTTTGGCTGGAAATCCCGTTTGTTTGGTATTTCCGTATCACCATTTGTTGGGATTGCGCATACGCGCGCGGCGGAGTAACTTTGCATCATGTTAAGCGAATTCAATCCTTCGATGAAAATGGCGGAACTCCTGGAGAAGGCTCAGTCGCTGCTGGGTGTCTTCAACCGCATGGGGTTCAATTTCGGATACGGGGATGCTTCGGTGGGGGATGTGTGCTCTTCGAGCGGCACTGATCCGGAGACTTTCCTGCTGATTTGCAAGGTGTATTCACAGGGCTCTTATCGGCCATCTCCGGAAGAACTGGAAAAGGCTGATTTGTCCGTGATCGTGGAGTATCTAAGCCTTTCCCACAGCTACTACATGAACGTTGCCTTGAAGGACCTGGCGGCAAGCATCGGGCGAATGATTGTTCCGTGCGGAGACGACACTCAGCGAGTGATATGGAAGTTCTTTACCGATTTCAAGGAGGAACTCCGGAAGCATTTTGACTATGAAGAATCCATCGTTTTCCCCCATGTGAGTTGCCCGGATGCCGTTATTTTGAATGAGGATCATTCGGGAGTGGAGGAAACTCTCGAAGACCTGAAGAGCCTGGTGATGAACCACCTTCCTGCCGATGCAGACCAACAGGAGGCGTTCAAGGTTTTGTCGGCAATAAATTCGCTTCAGGACGATATCCGAAAACATATTCTTCTTGAAGAAACTGCTCTTGAGGGTCGCAAGGAAGGGAAAACGGAAGACGGCACACTTACCTCACGGGAGCGTGAAATACTGGTGCTGGTTGCCAAAGGTATGATAAACAAGGAAATTGCCGATATGCTTAACATATCCATCCACACCGTGATTACCCACAGGAAGAACATCACGCAGAAAACCGGCATCAAAACCGTCGCAGGCCTCACGGTGTACGCCCTCCTGAACAATCTTCTGAACGTGGGTGCCATCGAATGATCAGCGCGTATTGATCCTTACCCCAGTAATCATCCACTTTCCGATGCATTTAGCTTAACCACAACAGTATCAGCGTTTTATGTTTCTAATCGGTACAAGCGCTTGATTTCCAGTTTTTTTGGCATTTTCTGGCAAATACAATACATTGATTCCAAGTGCTTTGCAAATCGACTTGTACCGCGGCCTTTCCGACTCATTTTTTGACCGGCAGGGGAGTGTCACTCCCGTAATACTTCCTTGAACTCCATGATATCAAGCATTGAGAATAAAACGCCATAGATAGAAGCGTTCCAACTTTGGTGGAAGTGACCGTAAAACCAGTGGGTGAGAGGCTGTCCTGCCTCGAACAATGAGTCAAAGATCCGATCCAGGATTGCCCTTTCTCGCTCACAATCCTCCAGCAAAGTCTCGTCCCTCTTGGCCCAGCCCATAAGCCCATCTTTCGTGAGCAATTCGCAGAATGAAGGGGAAGTGTGAGTCACAACAATACCGACCTTGTGTTTAGCGTTTATTTCAGCTAAGGCCTCTTCGTCATAATACGGCATCTCATCCGCCCAGAAACAAGCCGTCTGGGCGGAATGAGGCCGTGAATCAACAGCGAGGCGATAGGTCCGGTCAATGCTGATGGCACCGCCAATGCATAGGATGGTATGGCTGCAAGCTGTGACAATGCTATAATCCGGGATACAACGGAATCGCTCGTGGTGGATCCGCTGCTTCTGGAAATAAGCAGGATCATCATGATTCCCGCGAATCATCACGACCCAGTTGTTCGCCTTGGCCAGCCGCCGCGAGATCTTTGTGAAGACTTGATCATAGTAACCGGGCTTTTCAAATCCAAAACCGCAGTCACCGGCTACGATAAGCAGCGTGTCGGTCATCCCGTACTGGACGCATAGTTTGAACACCATCTCCTCAAAAGCACCGTGAATGTCTCCGCACACCACAACGCTTCTCGCTTCACGATAGTTGAATGCCAAAATCTCTCTATTCATAAAGGCCACGGTTCATACTGTTTGTGCCATTTTGTGCTTTTGATGATCTTCCAGTATACCTCCTTGGTCACTTCGCCAATATTTGGGAGCCAATACTGGTTTGTAACCCCATCGCGGTTCATATACTTGTCGGGGTGGGGGCGGAATCCGACCATATCTTCCTGTCGAAGAATCTTCAGGATAGAGTCTATCTCATCCACCTCAAGAGTTATGCCTTGATTATGTAAAGCGATGGCGATCTCAGCCACCTCGTCATAAAAGCCGTAGACACCGAAATTGAGGTGGAAACGGTATGGTTCTGAATCATTTTCTCTCCAAGGTGACAGATGAATTCGTGCATATGATACATCCATACAATGAAATGCACGATTCTCTTTACGCCACCTATCATATGCTTCCTGAATATCCAGATCCATCCCCTCAATTTCTTGTCCTTTGCTGTCATATCTCATAAACAACTCGATATCGCTCATAGTTTTCGAGTCGTTAAGTACTTTACGTTCGTACTTATCTTCTCGTCCTTCAAATCTAATCCGGGCAAGTGTGCGATAGGCTGCAGACCATACTGTGATATATGTCCTAAGTGTTATCGAGTCAAACTCCGAGGGCTCGGCCACTTTGACTTCTTCCAACCCTCTTATAAGCCTCTCATCATCCTTGCCGTCATGCCATTCCGGATCAATGCTGTAAAGTACTTTCCGTGGAATATCACCACTTCGTTTATCATAGGGAAGATATCTCTCCACGTAGGCATGATACTCTTCCGGTGCTTCGCATATCCAATCCACGACGGCATTTACGTGGGCCTCAAGCGCCAGAAGATACTCCTTCATGTCTTCCCGATACTTTTCCTTATTGCTGGTTGTACTCTCCGCATTCTGGAGTACAGCCATCTTGGATCTATTATCGCTAAGAATCAGATAATGGAAATCATTGTAATGTGCCGTCAGGACCTGCAGCCATTCTCGCTCTCGCTTATTCACCTGCGCCCATATCCAGAAGAAACGGCGGTCATCATCGCCCATGACCTTGAGCTTACTCATAGATGCCTCAATACGCAGCATCACTTCTTCACTACCGACATCGATTACGAGGCCATTGAGCCTGTCACCTCTGGCAAGAATCTGCCAGGCATCATCATACTGAAAGACGGGTATTTCTCTTTTCATATTCCTTGTTGGTTTTGAATGATTGACTTCAACTCATAGAATGAAACCGGCTTGAAGCCGTTGTTATCTACACCCACATCGTACTGGGTAGGGAAGAGCATGCTTAGCCGGGGGATGTCCTTTCCTGTCTTGCTCCTGGGCCCGGAGTGAACGTGGCCGAAAAGCTGCCATGCACCATCGTAAGCCCCTCCATAACATAGGAACGGATTGTGATTCAGAATGATTT
>Ga0310696_10003966_pt1 | contig 18288 bp, 18 predicted proteins | sample AusTroGonzalo_MG_4_FD_203885 | JGI IMG/M metagenome (GOLD analysis project Ga0310696, IMG submission 203885) | Bovine rumen microbial communities from tropical cattle in Woodstock, Queensland, Australia - Gonzalo_02 (v2) (version 2) | ecosystem: Host-associated > Mammals > Digestive system >...
TGCACCCCTTCGACTTGAAGTTTATGTATTGCATACATAAAAGTATCATATAGAGCACAGATTGTCAATTGTTGGTTGGATGCTGATGAGCTGAAAAAGGTTATATGCAATTATTTATATTTGTATATTATTTTTTCAGTTTTTTGATGACTTTTTTGTAAAAGTGTGTTATACTTACTGTGTATTGGTATAAGTGCGCTCTGCAGGAGCGTCAATATGAGATTACTTAACGTGAGGTGAATACCTTGGATATCCAAACTGTTAAGGATAAGAAGCTTAAGCTGACTATGCTGTCCGCCGCCGATTCGGTCAAGGGACAGGGCGTCGGCAGCGCGTATACCGAGCTGATGAGATTGCTTGATCGTCTGGGACAAGACGACTTCGATATCAGCGTTAATAAGGGCGCGAAGAAATGTGACGTAGTACACGCTCATACCATAGGGCTGGGCAGCTATCTCAGACTCAGAGGTACTCGCAGCCCCTCGGTTGTATCGGTACATTTCACTCCGGATATGATCAGCAAGTCTGTGCGTATGCCAAAGCCTTTTATGAGCATTTTCTTGAAATACATCCTCAGATTCTACCGCAGCGCCGACTATGTGCATGTAGTCAATCCCGATCTGAGAAAAGCTTTGACCGAAGAATACGGATTCAGCGCAGAGAAAATCCATTACATACCCAACTTTGTCGCAAAGAGCCAGTTCTTCCCAATGACTGACGATGAGCGCGCGGAGGTCCGCAAAAAGTACGGTATCAAAGATAACGACTTTTTATGCTTCGCCAGCGGACAGACTCGCGCCGGTAAGGGCGTGCATGACTTCGTAGCGGTAGCTAAAGAGATGCCTGACGTCAAGTTCATATGGGCAGGAGGATTCTCGTTCGGCCCTGCCGCCGACGGTTATAATGAGACAAAGGAAATGCTCAAGAACCTGCCGGATAACGTTCAGTTCATCGGCATAGTACCGCGCGACGATATCAACGGACTACTCAACGCGGCGGATCTCTTCTTCTTCCCGTCGTATCAGGAGCTGTTCCCGATGTCGATCCTCGAGGCAGCCAGCACCAATACTCCGCTGCTGCTGCGCAATCTGCCTGAGTATCAAAATATACTTGCAGGATACTTTTACAGTGCAGAGACTAACGAAGAATTCATCGAGGGTATAAAAAAGATCAGAGATGATAAACAGCTCTATGATGAGCTGGTCAAAAAATCGGCAGAAGTTTCTGCCCAGTACAGTGAAGAGCGCACATATGAGCTGTGGAAAGAATTCTACTCAGCATGTGCCGGAAGGGAGGCATAGAGATGAAAATACTCCTTGTGACCGATGCGTATTCGCATCTGACCAACGGTGTAGCTGTAGTCGTAGCTACTCTGAAAGACGCATACAGGATCAAGGGTCATGATGTGCGTATACTCACCATGTCGGGAGATAGACACTCTCACCGTGACGGCGAGGTCTATTATATGGGCTCTTTTGCTGTTCCGCTGTATCCTGATGTCAGGATGAGTCTTATCCACCGCCATCCTTACCTAAAGGAACTGAAGAACTGGAAGCCCGATATCGTGCATATCCATACAGAAGCTTCATCCGCGCGCATGGCGAGATCTATAGCAAAAGCTACCGGAGCTCCCGTGGTGATGACATGGCACACTGACTATGCAAAATTCGCGTTCCGCAAGCACTCATCGCTCGGCATCATCAAGTTCACCGCAAAAGTTATGATGTCGGCAGTGTCTCGCGGCGCTAGGATAATCACAGTGCCTTCGCATAAGGCCAAGAGTATTCTGGAAAGCTACTCTGTCAACCGTCCGTCCACCGTTATACCTAACGGAATCATACTGCGCAGGTATAAGCGTGAGCTGAAGCCCAACGACAGAGCTCAGCTGATGGAGAAGTATAACCTTACCGAAGACAACAAGATCATGGTGATAGTATCTCGTCTGAGTTCCGAGAAGAATCTCAGCGAGCTGATAGAGTTCTTCCCGAAGGTCCTGGAGCAGATACCCGAGCTTCGTATGGTGATAGCCGGTATAGGCCCGGATGAAAAGCACCTGCAGTCTTTGACCGAGAAGCTCGGCCTGAGTGACAAGATCACTTTCGTTGGCTTTATTCCGCCGGAGCAGACATATCGCATTTATAAGCTGGGCGATGTTTTCCTCAGCGCATCTACCTTTGAGATGCACAGCATGACTTATCTTGAGGCTATGGCGTGCGGATTGCCGCTCATATGCCGCGATGATCCCTGCTTGCAGGATGTTTTGTATGACGGGGTCAACGGATATCGTTACAGCACAGAGGAAGAGTTTGTTGAAAAAGCCGTGACCATCCTACGTGATGACGAGCTCAGGAAGAGTATGGCCAAGGCTTCTCTTGAACACGCGGATGATTTCAGTGAGGACGCGTTTGCCGATCGTATGCTGGCGCTGTATAAAGAGACTATCGCTGCCGCGGCTCAGGAGCTCAAGAACGCCGCTGTATAAGCCTGTTTTTGGAGGATATAATGGGAGAGCTTTTTGACAGAGCCGTAAAGTTCGCGGTAGAGGCGCATGCCGGTCAGCTGCGTAAGGACGGATCTATATACATACTGCATCCTCTTGAGGACGCGGCTATAGTGGGCACATTGACTCAGGATGAAGAGGTCATCGCCGCCGCTGTTCTGCACGATACCATTGAAGATACTTCGGTTACCGAGGATGATATCCTTGAACAGTTCGGACCCGAAGTCGCAAAGTTGGTAGCTCATGAAACCGAGAGAAGTATGTCTGATATGACCAGGACTGAAAGCTGGAGGATTCGTAAAGAATCCTCCCTTGAGTTGTTGAGGGATACTGATGATATTAGGGTCAAGATACTGTGGCTCGGAGATAAGCTGTCCAACATGCGCGCTCTTGCCAGAGATTACGCAAAGCTGGGACAAGATGTTTTCGATCGATTCCATGCCAAGGATCCTTTACTGCACCATTGGTATTATACTACGATACGCGATTACCTCAGTGAGCTGTGCGATACCGCCGCGTTTAAAGAATACTGCGCTTTGATCGACTGTGTATTCAACGATATTTCCGGGAGGGTAAGCGATGAATAAAACGATACGACTGTCCGGCAGGATAGATACCACTAACGCTCAGCATACCGAGTCCGCTCTTATGCAGGAGATCGGAGATTTTGCAGGCGAGCTGATCCTGGACGCCGATGAACTGGATTATATATCCAGCTCTGGTCTGCGTGTGATTCTGCGTTTGAGGAAAAAGTATACTAATATAAAGATAATCAACTGCAAGCCTGATGTATATGAGATCTTCGAGATGACCGGATTCACCGATATGATCGATATATCCAAGGCTTACAGACGCGTTGATATAACCGGATGTGAAGTGATAGGCGAGGGCTTTAACGGTATCGTATACCGTCTTGACCCCGAGACTATTGTCAAGGTCTATAAGCATCCCGACTGTCTGCCGGAGATCCATGCCGAGCGTGAGCTGGCGCGCAAAGCTTTCGTTATGGGAGTACCCACAGCAATTCCGTATGATGTAGTCAGAGTTGGCGAATGCTACGGCTCGGTATTTGAACTTTTGAACGCAAAATCTTTCGCTATGCTATTGCGTGAAGGATTTGACCTTGATACACTTGCGAAAGAGAGCGTGGATATCCTGAAGATAATCCACTCTACTCAGCTCAAACACGGCGAACTGCCGGATAAAAAGCAAGAGGGCATAAAGTGGGCGCGTGTATGCCTACCGCATCTGCCTGAGGGCATAGGGGATAGGTTGGTTGAGCTGTTTTCCGCTATTCCGGACTCAGACTGCATGATCCACGGCGACTTTCATGTCAAGAACATCATGCGTCAGAATGATGAGAACCTGCTCATAGATATGGATACTCTGGCTGTCGGAAACCCTGTATTTGAATTCGAAGCGATATACGCCGCCTACTTAGGCTTTTCGTGTGTCGATTCTTCGGCGTCCGCTGTATTCCTGGGTATAGATTTTGATCATTGCCATGGATTTTGGAACAAGACCGTTGAGTATTATTTTGCCGGCAAAAGTAAAGAATACATCCAGGACGCGGTGCGTAAGATCAGCATAGTATCATACACTCGTATGCTGAGACGATTCATCACCAGACTGAATATGGAAGATCCCGGCAACAAACTCATGGCAGAGTATTGCAAGCAGTATATCACTAAGAATCTGCCTCTGGTGGATTCTCTGGCAATATAAAGGAGAAAGAATATGAAAATAGATCATATCGTAAAGTCCGGCAGCATGACCGTGACTGTCAGCGGCAGACTGGATACAACCACATCGCCTGAGCTTGAGAGTTTTCTGGATAATAATCTGAGCGGTATTACTGATCTGACTTTTGACCTGGCTGACCTAGCGTATGTGTCTTCTGCAGGTCTGAGAGTTTTTCTGAGAGCGAAGAAGGCGATGACAGGCAAAGGCGGCATGAAGTTGACCAATGTTCAGAGCGGCGTATTAGATATATTTGAGGTGACCGGCTTCACCGATATACTTGATATAGAATCATGAAAGCTGTCAAGAAACTTAGATCCAATCTGGTATTCATCATTGTCAGTTCTATTGTGGTGGTCTTGCTGCTATTCAGTACCATAGTAAGTTTGATAGGTTTCTTTATCTTCAGCGACACTATCAAATCCGTATACGCTAACACTACTTATCACATGGCTCTGACCGCGACTACATTGGTGAACGGTAATAATATCGACACATATCTTGCGAGCGGTGGCACATCTGTTGATTATAAGCAGTCAGAGAACTATCTTGATAAATACTGCGATAGGATGGGACTCACACTTATATACATTATAAAGGTCGATACATCCGATTACGGCAGTTTTACGTCTGTGTTCAATTCAGTGGCTAAGGATGCACCGTATACTAAGTGGGAGATCGGATATCAGCGCGATACCACTAATCAGGAGTACGCGGATACGTATAAGGCCCTATATTCAGGCGAGATTGAATACGGTACGATTTACCGCACTAATAATCTCAACGGAGCTCCGCCTCATATAACTACATTGGTGCCTGTTAAGAACTCTGACGGCAAGGTGGTTTCACTGTTGTGCGTTCAGCGTCCTATGCAGGAGCTCATAGATTCTATCCAGCCGTATCTGACCAATGTCATCGTGATTGCGGTCGTACTCATCGTGTTGCTCTCTGTACTGTCGATGATCTATATCAAGCGACAGGTAGTCAAACCACTCAGACGTATCACAGCCGAGGCTCAGCGATTCGCCAGCGAGAACAAGTCGGGAGAAAAGATGGGAGCGGATATCAGCAGAATATATGAGATTTCCGGTCTGGCCGACGCCATAGATAAGATGGAAGAGGATATGCTCGTCTATATCGACGACCTCACTACTGCGACTACCGAGAAGGAGAGGATAGGCACCGAGCTTGCTCTTGCCGGCAAGATACAGGAAAATTCCGTGCCGAATACCTTCCCACCGTTCCCGGAGAGGAAAGAAATCGATATCTTTGCCTCTATGTCTACAGCTAAAGAGGTCGGCGGCGACTTCTATGATTATTTCTTTGTCGATGACGATCACCTTGCCATATTGATAGCGGATGTATCGGGTAAAGGTATACCGGCAGCGCTTTTCATGATGGTAACAAATATTCTCATAAATGATATGACCCGTATGGGCGGCACGCCCTCACAGATACTCGAGTTTGTCAACGAGCGTATTTGTGAGCATAACAAAGCTGAGATGTTCGTTACCGTATGGTTGGGTATCCTTGAGATATCAACCGGCAAGCTGACATATGCAAACGCCGGCCATGAGTGTCCGGCTCTCATGACAGATGACGGAGAATTCAAGTTGATCAAGTCCAAGCACGGTTTTGTTATCGGCGGCTTGGAAGGTACAAAGTATAAGGATCAAGAGATGACTTTGAAACCCGGCGATAAATTGTTCCTCTATACCGATGGCGTCCCCGAGGCTACCGACTCTGACGAGAACATGTACGGTCTGGATAGGATGATCGACGCGCTGAACAGTGCAAGGGTCAAGGATCCGGAAGGCATCATTTCCGCAGTACGCGACAGCGTAGACGACTTCGTCGGAGATGCCGATCAGTTTGACGACCTCACTGTACTTTGTGTGAATTACAACGGCCCGGATCCTGACAACAGCAGAACTCTGGTGACTGATGCTGAAGTCGACAGCCTTCCCGAGGTTATGAGTTTTATTGACGGTTTCCTAGAGTCGGTCGATTGCAGCATGAAGGCTCAGATGGCGTTTGACCTGTCTGTAGAGGAGCTGTTCGTGAATATCGCGCACTATGCATATCCCGATTCTGACGGACAGGCAGAGATCTCTATCTGCAAGAACGGCGATGTGGTATCAGTCACGCTAAAAGATAGAGGTATTCCGTATGATCCGCTCAAAAAACCCGACCCAGATATAACTCTTTCGGTTAAGGACAGGCAGATAGGCGGACTGGGAATATTTCTTGTTAAGAAAAATATGGACTCGGTAGAGTACAAGTATGAGGATGGTCATAATATCTTGACTATCATTAAAAGAATATAATATATAAAGTATATACGACAGACTCGCTGCGGATAGCATATCACCACCGGGTCTGTTGTATTTTTTATAATGATTCTCTGTCGTGTTCGTCAAAATAACCCAAATTAAAAAGTTTTTTAACAAAACTTATGAAAAATATTGACATAAAAGCAAGAATTATTTTATAATATCAGTTAATAAGTGATTTAATCACGCGTGAAAGGGAGTATCACTATGGCTGACAATCTGTTAGTGGCAAAATGGACGCTTATAAACACCGGCGAAGAACCTGTAGAAGTAGGAGCTGAGAATTCTATACAGTTCTATAAAGACGGATCATGTTTGGTACCCGTCAAGCTGTTGGGCGGTTCCAGCGATGCATTTCCGATGTATTTCTTCTATCAGGCATTCGAGAACCATACCATCAAGTTCGAGTCTGGCGAGCCCGGTATGTTCCTCTATCGCTACGCTGTAGAGGGCGCTAAGCTGACCGTTTCTGCTATGGACGGCAGAGAATTTATCTTTATCAGAGAAGAGAAGAAGTCTCTTAAGTCCAAGTTGGCCGATGTCGTGCCCGGCAGAAACAGAGAGGATGCTCCCGGCAGCGAGTATAAGGATCTGTTTGAGCCCGATGATAACGGTTCCGGAAAACCTCCCGTTCCCGATCTGGAACCTGAGGAGCATGAGTGGAAGTGTCCAAGCTGCGGCAAGATCAACCAGAACTATGTCGGTACCTGCGGCTGCGGCGAGCCTAAGCCGAAGGATAAACCTGCGTTCAACTGGGCAGAAGTTCACCCCGAACTGGTCAAGAAGCCCGAGCCCGAAGAAGTTGTCACCATAGAGCCTGAGAAGAAGTCTAAGCCAGAGAAAGAACCAGAGCCTCTTCCCGAGATAGAGCCCGAGGCTCACGAGTGGAAGTGCCCGAACTGCGGCAAGATCAACCAGAACTATGTCGGTACCTGCGGCTGCGGCGAGCCCAAGCCGAAGGATAAACCTGCGTTCAACTGGGCAGAAGTTCACCCCGAGCTGGTCAAGAAGCCCGAGGCAGAAGAAGTTGTAGAGGAAGAGCCTGAGAAGAAGACAAAAGCCGCTAAGGAGCCCGAGCCTGTTCCTGAGGTTGAGCCTCAGGAGTACGAGTGGAAGTGCCCGAACTGCGGTAAGATAAATCAGAACTACGTCGGCACCTGCGGCTGCGGCGAGCCTAAGCCGAAGGATAAGCCTGCTTTCAACTGGGCAGAAGTTCACCCCGAGCTGGTCAAGAAGCCCGAGCCTGAGGAAGAAGTAGTCGCCGAAGAGCCCGAGAAAAAGGCCGCTAAAGAGCCTGAGCCGGAGCCCGAGATCGAGCCCGAGGCTCATGAGTGGAAGTGTCCGAGCTGCGGCAAGATCAACCAGAACTATGTCGGCACCTGCGGCTGCGGCGAACCTAAGCCGAAGGATAAGCCTGCTTTCAACTGGGCAGAAGTTCACCCCGAGCTGGTCAAGAAGCCAGAGCCGGAAGAAGCTCCCATTGAGATCAAGCCTGAGAAGAAAGCTAAGGCCGTTAAGGAACCTGAGCCTGTTCCCGAAGTTCAGCCAGAGGCGCACGAGTGGAAGTGCCCGAGCTGCGGCAAGATCAACCAGAATTACGTCGGCACCTGCGGCTGCGGCGAGAGAAAGCCCGTCGATAAGCCTGCGTTCAACTGGGCAGAAGTTCATCCTGATCTGGTCAATAATTCAGAGGAGCCTGCTGAAAACAAATAATCTCTATATAACATCAAAGGGACTGTCTTGACAGTCCCTTTACTATTGATATAACTATTTAAATCTTATTCATTATCTGTCTAGCGACATACACGCCGCTTGCCGATGCGTGTGACAGCGAGTGTGTAACACCTGAGCCATCGCCTATGACATACAGGCCCTTATGCTCGGTCTCCAGATTTTCGTCCAACGCGACCTCCATGTTGTAGAACTTTACCTCTACTCCGTAGAGCAGAGTATCGTCGTTAGCGGTACCAGGAGCAATTTTGTCCAGAGCGTAGATCATTTCGATGATGTCGTCGAGTATGCGCTTTGGCAATACCAGACTCAGGTCGCCGGGGGTAGCCTGTAGGGTGGGGCGCACAGTGCTCTCTTCGATACGCTTGCGGTTAGATCGCCTGCCGCGCTCCAGATCGCCGAAGCGCTGTACGATGACTCCGCCGCCCAGCATATTGCTGAGCATCGCTATGCTCTCACCGTAACCGTTAGAGTCCTCAAAAGGCTCAGAGAAGTGCTTGGATACCAGCAGAGCGAAGTTGGTGTTCTCGGTCTTTTTGGAAGGATCCTCAAACGAATGACCGTTCACAGTGACTATGCCGTTTGTATTCTCATTGACCACTATACCGTTGGGATTCATACAGAAGGTGCGCACATTATCCTCGAACTTTTCCGTGCGGTATACTATCTTGCTCTCGTACAGTTCATCGGTCAGATGAGAGAATATCACAGCCGGGAGCTCCACGCGCACGCCTATGTCCACACGGTTGCTCTTGGTGCTGATGTGCAGATCATCGCAGACCTTTTCCATCCATTTTGAGCCTGAGCGTCCGACTGATACTATGCAGTCGGTACACTCGTCAAAACCGTTTTTATGATGCACGCGATATCCGCCGTCGATGATCTCGATACTCTCGACGGGAGTGTTGAAGCGGAAGTCGATGATGTCGGATATTTTGCTGTATATATTGCCCAGCACTACGTAGTTTATATCGGTTCCCAGATGACGTACCGAGGCGTCAAGCAGCTTTAGACGATTTTGTGTGCATATCTTCTTGAAGTCTGTGCCGGATGTGGAATACAGTTTAGTGTTCTCGCCGCCGTTGGCTACGTTGATTTCATCAACATAACGCATCAGCTCCAGAGCCTTGTCTCTGCCGATATACTCGTGCATAGTGCCGCCGAAGTCGTTGGTTATATTATACTTGCCATCTGAGAACGCTCCTGCTCCGCCAAAGCCGCTCATGATCGCGCAAGTCTTGCACTTGATGCACGACTTGACTTTATCGCCGTCGATGGGGCATTTGCGCTTTTCCAGAGGGCTGCCGGTCTCAAAGACCGCAACCTTGAGGTCGGGGCGCTTCGTGGCGAATTCATACGCGGAGAAGATTCCTCCCGGACCTGCTCCGATTATAATGATATCATATTTCATATCTGTTCTCCTACTGTGTTACATCTACTATCTTCTGTCGTGTTACGTCTATGAGTCCCCTGCCGTTGAGCCTGAGCACCGGTATGACCGGCAGGCTGACGAACGCCAGTGTCATGAACGGATCAATATCGTCGCTGACGCCCAGACGCTTTGCGGCTTGTTTCATCTTACGCAGGCGCGCGTCGGCTTCTTCTATCGTCAGATCGGTCATCAGACCGGCGATGGGGAGAGGCAGAGATTCGATAACTTCTCCGTGATCTACTACCGCCAGTCCGCCGTTCATCTCTCGCACAGCCTCGGCCGCGACCGCTATATCATCGTCGCTTGTACCGATCACTATAAGATTATGCGAGTCATGCGCCACGCTGGTAGCGATAGCTCCGCTCTTGAGTCCGTAGCCTGTTATCAGGCCGATACCGATGTGACCGGTATCGTGATGCCGCTCAAAAACTACCGCTTTCAGTATATCGTTCTCTATGTCGATACCGTTGCCGGATCGGGTGTTATCGTCGGAGGCTATGATCATCTCATCCGTCAGCAGTTCATGCTTTTTCAGTCGTATCACTCGCAGAAAATCTTTGATCTTAGGGATCCTGAGGGCTGCTTTGTCTACGGGCTGCATGTGGAATGAACGCAGTACTCGCGGTTCATCGGGTAGAGGCGAGGGTGATATTTCTGTGACTTTTCCGTCTCGGACGACGAGCTCTCCGCCTATATAGACGCTGTCGATACTGAAGTTGTCCAGATCTGAGAGCACAGCTATATCTGCTTTGTATCCGGGAGCTACCGCGCCGTTATCTTTCAATCCAAAGTAGAGAGCGGTATTGTATGTGCACATCTTCAGGGCGATTATCGGATCGACTCCCTGTGCGACCGCCTTGCGGATGATAGAGTCCATATGTCCTTCGTTCAAAAGATCTTCGGGGTGGCGATCATCGGTCACGAACATTGCGTGATCGCAATATGGCTTTGCGCAGATGGGTAGAAGAGCGTTGAGATTTTTTGCGGCAGTGCCTTCACGCACCATTATCCATTGTCCGCGGCTGAGCTTCTCTATAGCCTCTTTAGCCGTAGTACACTCGTGATCCGAGCGAACTCCTGCGGCGATATAAGCGTTGAGATCTTTGCCTGCGAGGAAGGGCGCGTGACCGTCTATTATACGTCCGGCGGCTTTTGCACCGTTAAGCTTTTTGAGCACAGAGCTGTCACACTCGGTTACGCCTACGGAGTTCATCATTTCCGCCAGCCCTAAGACGTTATCGCGCTGATAATACGGCTGTATATCCTCAGCCTCCAGAGTTTCTCCGCTCTCTTCCATAGGACAGGCAGGAACGCAGGATGGCATATTGAAGTATACACGCAACTTCAGCTCTTTGCACAGCTCCATCATATAGTCGATGCCGCGTGTACCGGCTACATTGGCTATTTCGTGAGGATCAGCCATGACTGCTGTCGTGCCGTGAGCCAGAGAGGCTCGCTCGAACTGTGCAGGGGTGAGTAGGGTGGACTCCAGATGTATATGCCCGTCCATAAAGCCGGGTACTATGTATTTACCGTCCAGATTTATCTCAACTTTGCCGTCATACAGGCCTATGCCGGCTATTATACCGTCACAGACAGCTACGTCTTTATCTTCCCATACTTCGGTAAAGACGTTCAGCACATGAGCGCCTTTGAGCACCAGATCGGCTTTTATTCTGCCGGCGGCTGTATCGATGAGCTTCTTGGTGTTCACAGAGATCCTCCTTTCCTGATATATGGTATGTATTTTTCATATTATTCTATCACATCGTGCTTCAAATTACAATAATAAAGAGAGTTTTAGTATAATTATGGTTTGCAAAAATTGTATTGACATTTATCGAGAATAATGCTATAATTCGACTGTTCGATATGCGAGTGTGCTGGAATAGGCAGACAGGCACGTTTGAGGGGCGTGTGTCTTTGACGTACGGGTTCAAGTCCCGTCACTCGCACCACAAAAAGCGAAGTACACATCGTGTGCTTCGCTTTTTGCTTGATTGATATGTGTGACGGGACTTGAAAGCCCGTGAAGAAAACAGTCCTGTGGACTGTTTTTAGGGCGTGGAGATGATGATAGCTTAGTCAGGAGCAGCGTGCAATCGACGAAAGCTGACGTATACTCCATAGCCCGCGTAGTCACTCGTACCACAAACATACTCATATCTGCAAGTGACGGGACTTGAAAGCCCGTCAAGAAAACAGTCCGCAATTTTTTATTCTGTATATTTATTGAGAAGAGGTAAATATATGTTCCATGTATCTTTCCCGGGTCTTGGCATCAACGATCTGCCTGTCAACCGTACAGCGTTCTCTATAGGGTCGTTCAATGTTTACTGGTATGGTATACTTATCGCGACAGGACTTCTTTTGGCTGTGTTATACGCATATTTTAACGCCAAGCGATTTGATGTCGACCGCGACAAACTCTTTGACTGCGTCATAGTCGGTATAGTCACCGCTATAATCGGCGCGCGTACCTTCTATGTGGTGTTCAAATGGGATATGTTCGCTGATAACTTCTGGAAGGTATTCGATATAAGGGACGGAGGTCTGGCGATATACGGCGGTATCATCGGCGGACTTGTCGGAGCCTTTGTTGTGGCTAAGATAAAAAAGATCGAGTTCATGCCTATCCTTGATATAGCTATGATAGGTTTCTTCATCGGTCAGGCTCTGGGACGTTGGGGCAACTTCTTTAATCAGGAGGCCTTCGGCGCTCAGACAGATTCTCTGTTCCGTATGATCAGTGAGAATACCATAGTCGACGGTAAGGTCGTCGCGGTTCATCCGTGCTTTCTGTATGAATCGGTATGGTGCGCGCTGGGATTTGTGCTGCTGCACATAGTCAACCGCAAGTTCCAGAAGTATCACGGCCAGATATTCTATCTTTATCTGGTATGGTACGGATTTGAACGTATGATAGTAGAGGGCTTAAGGACCGACAGCCTATATCTCCCGTTCAGCATATTCGGCCAGGATATCAGGATATCTCAGCTCATCTCAGCTATACTCTTTATCACAGGTATAGTTCTGCTGATAATCAACCGCAACAAGAACAACGGTATGCGCGGCAGGAAGTATCCGAAGAGCAAGATGAAGTTCGGCAAAAAATCAAAAGCGAAAGGCTGATATAATGTATAAGATCATAGACGGCAAGCTGGTATCTCAGAGCGTTAAGGACAGGATACGTGAACAGACCGCGGCTCTTAAGGAGCAAGGTCATGAGATAACTCTGGCTGTTATCATTGTGGGCGACGATCCGGCGTCGCGTGTGTATGTGAATAATAAGAAGAAAGCGTGCGAATATGTAGGCTTTAACAGTATCGAATATGCGCTGCCTGCTGAAACTACTCAGGACGAGCTGATAGCTCTTATCGAAGAGCTGAACTATAGGGAAGATGTGAACGGTATCCTGTGTCAGCTGCCTGTACCTAAGCATATCGACGATAAGGCGGTAATTGCGGCTATTTCCGTTGAGAAGGACGTCGACGCTTTTTCTTCATATAATGTAGGCAAGATAATGATAGGCGATTATGACTTTTTGCCCTGTACTCCCGCGGGCGTCATGGAGATGCTGCACTATTATGATATCCCTGTAGAGGGTAAGCGCTGTGTAGTGATAGGTCGTTCAAATATTGTAGGCAAGCCTATGGCTATGCTCCTGCTGCATGAGAACGGTACGGTCACCGTAGCTCACAGCCGTACAAAGGATCTGGCCGATATCACAAAAGATGCTGATATACTGGTAGCGGCGGTGGGCAGGGCTAAGTTCGTGACCGCTGATATGGTCAAGGACGGAGCTGTCGTTATTGACGTCGGTATGAACCGTGATGAGAACGGAAAGCTCTGCGGCGATGTTGATTTTAATTCTGTAGCAGAAAAATGCTCCTATATCACACCGGTACCCGGCGGCGTAGGACCGATGACTATCGCCATGCTGATGCAGAACACCTTAAAGGCATATCATATCCAAAATGACTGAGTCGCGTATCATAAAGATAATCAACACAGCCGTCAAGGCTACGCTCATACTCTGGCTGCTGTTCAAGGCTGTATCGCTTATACTGACTGCGTCCAGCATCGGAGCAGTCGATCTGACCTGTGTCAATCCTTCTATCGAGATAATGCTGCAGCTCATGCTGTTCGGCAAGAACACTGCGTTGGATGTGGCGCTGTTCATCGTGTTCGTTATAATCACAGCTGTGTGCTATCCGTCAGCGTATCTGCTGATATCCAAGAGAGTATTGTTACGCAGGATAGCGTTCATCGGTTATGCTGTCTTACTGATATGGGACACGGTATCTTTAGCTCTATTGGGATTAGGCGACATATGGGATCTGATACTTTTTATCGTGGATATCATGCTCATAGGGTGTCTTTTGTACTACGGAAAGACGCGGATACTAGGCGTGTCGGATGATCCTGAAAGCACGACTGAAGATGCTTTGGATGAGGGCTAAAATAATTCTTGACAACAAATAACCTTTATGCTATAGTATATAAGCCGCATATTGTGGGTCCTAAGCGAAGTGCGCCCTGCACTTCCACCTGACGGTAGCGAGTCTGATAAAAAGGAATGATAAAATGTTCGCAGTAATCGAGACCGGCGGAAAGCAGTACAGAGTCGAGCAGAATGACGTCATCTATATCGAGAAGCTCGATGCAGAGGACGGCGCAACTGTAGAGTTCGACGTTGTGGCTGTATCCACCGACGACGGTATCAAGGCCGGCACACCTTATGTCAAGGGCGCTAAGGTCACAGCCGAGGTCATCAAGACCGCCAAGGGCAAGAAGATCTATGTAGATACCTACAAGCCCAAGAAAGGCGAGAAGCGCAGGATCGGTCACAGACAGCCTTACACAAAGGTTGAGATCAAGGCTATCAACGCCTGATGATTAACATAGTTTTTCTCCGGAGCGGCGATAAGCTCACTGGCTATCGCGTCAGCGGACACTCGGATTATGCCGAGCAGGGCAGTGACATCATTTGCGCTGCGGTCAGCTCAGCGGCCTATATGACCGCTAACACCGTCACAGATGTCTTGAACCTCAGTCCTGAGCTGAATGTGAGCGACGGCGAGATGCTGCTGGAGCTGAAGACTATGGACCAGGCAGCCGCTGCTGATGATATACTCAGCGGATTCTGGCTGCATATCACGGAACTGCAAAAGCAGTATCCCGACTTTATTCATGTAAATAATACGGAGGTGTAAGGTAATGCTTAAGATAAACATTCAGTTGTTCGCTCATAAAAAAGGTATGGGTTCAACTAAGAACGGCCGTGACTCTGAGTCTAAGCGTCTGGGCGTAAAGCGCGCTGACGGTCAGTTTGTACTCGCCGGCAACATTCTCGTAAAGCAGAGAGGCACTCACATCCATCCCGGCAACAATGTCGGCCGTGGCTCTGACGACTCCCTCTTCGCTAAGGTAGACGGCGTTGTTCGCTTTGAGCGCTTAGGTAAGGACAGAAAGCGCGCCAGCGTTTATCCTGTTGAACAGTAATGATGATGGGCGGTTGTATTGACCGCCCTTTTTACTTTATACGGAGCATATTTGTTCTGTGAGGTGTTTTTATGTTTGTAGATAAAGCTAAGATCCTCGTCAAAGCAGGCGACGGCGGCGACGGCGCGGTAGCGTTCCATCGCGAGAAGTATGTCGCTTCCGGCGGTCCCGACGGTGGAGACGGGGGAAAGGGTGGCGATGTGATATTTGTCGCGGACTCTAACCTGTCCACGCTCGCCGACTTCAGATATAAGCGTAAGTTCGAGGCTAAGAAGGGCGCCAACGGCTCCGGAGGCCGAAAGTACGGCAAGGCGGCTGAGGATCTGATCGTCAAGGTGCCTATCGGCACTCTGGTCAAAGATGCTGCTACAGGTCGCGTTATGGCCGACCTGTCCGGCAAAGAGCCTGTAGTTATCGCTAAGGGCGGTAAGGGAGGTTGGGGAAACACCCATTTCGCTACTCCTACGCGTCAGGCTCCCAGATTCGCCAAGCCCGGACTGCCCGGTGAAGAATTCGAAGTCACCCTCGAGCTCAAGCTGCTCGCCGACGTAGGTTTGGTAGGTTTCCCGAATGTGGGCAAGTCCACTCTGATATCCGTTGTATCTCAGGCTAAGCCCCAGATAGCCAACTATCATTTCACCACGCTCACTCCTACTTTAGGTGTGGTGTCCATGGGCGACGGAGTATCGTTCGTTATGGCTGATATCCCGGGTCTGATAGAGGGCGCGGCCGACGGCACAGGTCTTGGGCATCAATTCCTGCGCCATGTAGAGAGATGCCGTCTGTTGATCCATATCGTAGACGTGTCCGGTTCTGAGGGCCGAGATCCTAAAGAGGATTTCGAGATCATCAACTCCGAACTGCGCAAGTTCAATCCAGAGCTTGCAGAACGTCCCATGCTCGTAGCCGGCAACAAGTGCGATCTCGCGACCGACGAGCAGATAGCCGACTTCAAAGAATGGGTAGAATCTAAGGGATATATGTTCTTCCCGATAATGGCGGCCATTCGATATGAAGTTGATCCTCTGCTCAACAAGATCATTGAGGAGCTTTCCAAACTGCCGCCTATCAAGGTGTATGAGCCGGAGCCTTTGCCTGTTGAGGATGAAGAGGCTTACGGTGATGTAACTATCCGTAACTGTGACGGCGTGTTTATGGTCGAGGGCAAGTGGCTGCTGCGCGTACTGCGTACTGTCAACTTCGACGACTATGAGGGCGTCAGCTACTTTGAGCGCGTGTTGACCAAGTCCGGCGTTATCGATAAGCTTCGTGAAGCGGGCTGTACAGAAGGCGATACCGTGTCTATCTATGACCTTGAGTTTGATTTTATCGAGTGATATATGAGTGATTCTGTTAAATTGAACGAGATACCTACCCTTAACCTGGCGTTTGTAGGCGACGGAGTTTTTGACCTGCTGGTACGTGATCATCTGGTCAGGAACCATCCGTCTCAGGTAGGCGAGCTTAATAAGAAAAAGGTGAGTCTGGTCAACTGTAAGAGCCAGGCTGAGTTCGCGCGTCTGCTGCAGCCGGTTCTGACCGAAACAGAGGCGGATGTCTTTAAACGCGGCAGGAACACTAAGATCAATTCCGCATCTAAACATTCAGGGTTATCCGACTATCATGCCGCCACCGGTCTTGAGGCGCTGTTCGGATATCTGTATCTTAAAGGTGATGTCGCGCGCATAAATGAACTTTTCGCGCTTATAATAGGATCAGGACCGTTATGATACTTTGATTGTATTTATCGTCCAATATGATTCGGGCGTGATTGACTATGATTATCGACAGAGCTAAGCTGCCTCATGTATCCACAGACCGCGCATCTCGCGTGATGTCAGTGATCGCTGACTATCTCATTATGTCAGTGGGAGCCGCGGTCTATGCCCTGTCGGTTTCTTTATTCACAGCTCCCAACGGTATAGCTCCGGGAGGAGTCACAGGTCTTGCTACACTGCTAAATCATCTGCTGATGATACCTATCGGAGCCACAGCGCTGATACTCAACACACCGCTGTTCCTGTGGGGAGCGATACGCTCGGGAGCTAAGTTCATATACCGCACAGTAGTCATCAGCACAGTAGTCAGTCTGATGATAGACTTGTTTTCATTGATACCGTTCAGTTATCAGGGCGATCGCATACTTGCGGCGATATTCGGAGGACTCTTTTGTGGATGCGGACTCGGACTTATATTCCTTCGCGGCGGAAGTACCGGAGGTACTGATATTATAGGACATAATCTGCACGCGCGCTATCCGTATCTGAGCGTCGGCACTATCATACTGATATCCGACCTGATAGTGATAGCTCTGGCGGCGATAGTATACGGCAGTATCGAGAACGCTTTGTACGCCGTGATAGCTATATTTATATCCACAAAGGTGATAGACGCGGTGGTCTTCGGCTTTTCACGCGACAACGGTAAACTGCTTATTATCATCACATCCCTGCCCTATGATGTCAGCCGCGCTCTGCTCATCGGAGCTGATCGGGGAGTTACCGTGATTGGCGCCAAGGGCGGCTACTCAGGCGAGGACAGGGGAGTGATCCTGTGCGCGGTACATCCCAGAGATGTGTATCGCGTCAGGTCATATATATCCTCAACCGATCCATCGGCTTTTGTGATAACAGCCAACGCCTCCGCTATCACCGGACTGGGATTCGGTCCAGGATAAAATTAACTTGACAAATATATTGTTCTGCATTATAATACTCCTGTTATGTGTATAAGTATGCGTAACAGGTTTTTATTTTACCTTGCGCCGCATTGATCAGTGCGGTGCCACTAGTCCAAGAGGAGGTGTAAACATGGCATTGAAGGCTAATTACGAGACCGTAATGGTTATTTCAATGAAGCAGGGCGAGGAAGGCATCCAGGCTCTCATCGAGAAGTTCAAGGCGCTGATCGAGAAGCATGCGACTCTGCAGAGTGTTGACGAGTGGGGCAAGCGCAAGCTCGCTTATCTCATCAACAAGGAGTCGGAGGGCTACTATGTTCTGATGAACTTTGAGGCTGAGGCTGATTTCCCCTCAGAGCTGGATCGT
>Ga0310696_10003967_pt1 | contig 18286 bp, 15 predicted proteins | sample AusTroGonzalo_MG_4_FD_203885 | JGI IMG/M metagenome (GOLD analysis project Ga0310696, IMG submission 203885) | Bovine rumen microbial communities from tropical cattle in Woodstock, Queensland, Australia - Gonzalo_02 (v2) (version 2) | ecosystem: Host-associated > Mammals > Digestive system >...
CATAATGTATCTGTAGATACCATTCCTTCATTGGCTTATGGTTGGGACGCACATGTTCAGATGTTCGTTAAGGGGGCGTCGGCTGTCAATTTCAAACCACCGCTGGTGCTTATGAACCAGCTTACATCCAACGCTGGGCACAACCTATCTGTTAAATTCAGAAATGGACAGGCATTCGTTTATGTGGATGACTATGACGCCGGTTATGTTATTACAGTTGCTTCTGGTACTGTGGACGGCACTTTGTATGCTGCTATCACAGGTGCCACACACGACTATGCTATATTCAGTGCGGAGCTGGATAACACCACAGTAAATGGCGGCACAACCACATTCGTTGGCGATTCCAAGCATACGGCTATGAATATCTATGGTAACGGTATTGACAGTACATTTATCACAGGAAATTTCACAGCTGACACAGACAGAACAATAAATATGCAGGAGCTCACTATAACAGGAGCTACTTTGAATGGTGCCTACACCTTCGTTGATGTCGGTTTTGATGGCATAATAGATGCTACAAACACAGCAGTCTTCACGATCACCGATGGAGCTATCACAAGCGGATCTACTCTTAAGGCTACTGCATGTAATATCACAGGTTTGGATCTGAAAGGAACACTTGATATATCTAGCTCTGTTGGCTTCCTTCGTGGTGGTTATGTAACAGGTCCTGGAACTATAACTGGTGATGCCACAGCAATCAGATTCTGGGATACAGAAGTTACCGGTTGCACAATCAGTGATATGAGCAAAAATGGCACCTGGCTCAGTCTGTTGGGTGGAACATATAAAGACTGTTTGATAACCAATCTTGAGTTTGTTGGAGCACGTGTATGCATTCCTATCGATGAAACGATATTGATAGATGGAAGTACATTCACAAATTGCAAAACGGTAGATGGAACAGCTACATATGGTTTAGCCTTTAATAGCAGTAAATGTGTAGCTACGTTCAGAAATATGACATACGGCATGGATACATTTGCATTTACAGCTGGTGCTCCATATCCCGTTGTCGAGGGAACGCTCAAGTTTGTTGATAATGGGAACTTCTCTAGAAACGTTGTTATTTTCAGCGATAACGTAATACTTGATTGTTCCCAGTCCACATGGCCCGGTTCAATCCCACTCATTAGTCTCCCAGGTATTGTTGTTCCTGTTGTATTCGGTAACAACATGACCATAAAGATTCCAAATGTTGCCGATGCCAAACTGGACAGCTGCAATACTGGTGCTGTATACTCATTCGCCGGTGTTGGTATGATTATTATGGGCTGCCCACAGCAGACCGATTATATCAATGTTACAGGTAACAATGCTGTTTGGAATTGCGTGAATCTGCTTATAAATTCGCCGATAAATGCGATGCCTGTAGATACCGTATATCTTTCCGGGATCAGCTTCCGCTCTGATGGTCGTACAGTTAACACCAATAGGATACAGTTACCGGCCTCTACTACTATCAATATGAGAGGCAGTACGATAGGTGCTACTGCAAAGGTCCTAGATGCTGGTCTAATTGTTGTCGGAAATAGTCCAACGGCTCCATCTGGTACCGCTACAATTCAGTATGGTGTATCTGGTTCAACCACAGTAAGTGGCCTTGGCACATACTTCAAGAACAATGGTGAACATGACTTTGTTGCTAATACAGCCGCAAATGTCTACAGTGTCGAGACAGAAACAGCTGATTATACAGCTGCTAAATCCCTAGGAGCTGGTTTGACCAGCGCATCTCCGTTCATAAAGATCTCCGGCAACTGGACATCCCAGAGTGTAGTGTATGGAACAACAGTCGGTAATGCCTCATATGCTGCTGATACGACAATAACGTATAAGAGCATCATAAGCCATACTTATGAGCCTATCATTCGCGGATCCTGGCTGCAGGCAGCTAACGCAAACCTGGCAATAAATGAGTCACTAGGAACAGCCACCATAAGTTCAGGCAATATCACGGTTTCCGATCTGTATATTGGCAAAAATGCTACATTTACAGTCGGTGTTGGTGGTCTGTTGGCGCTTGCTGACGCTGGATCTTCTCTTTCTGGTACCGGTACCCTGAATGTCGGCGGAGCGGCTATTCGCACTACTGCAAACACAGGTCATGTACATACTATCAACGGCCTTACGATAACCGGAGGTAATTCTGATACCGATGCCAATGGCTTCTGTGTTCTGAATATCCAGGGAGCCACTGTTTCCTGTACAGACGTCACCTTTGAGGGCAACCAGACAAATGACCAGTATTGGAAATATGTAGCTAGATGCACGCTAAATTCTATTGGAAACTTTACCAGATGCACCTGGAAAAATAACGTATTTACTGATGGTACAGTGGTAGCTGGTGCTGCACCGTTGACAGCAGTCGGCGCCAACAGTCAGGTAAATGTAACTGATTGCAACTTCCTGGATACTGGCCGTCTATATGTATCTTCTGTAATGAATTTCAGCGGAACTAATAAACTCCTTGGATCCATATCCGTTGAAGGTACTTTGAATCTGCTTACCAATTCCACGCTGGATCTCACAGATAATACAGCAACAACTACACCTGTATTCTATGGTGGTTCCGGTGTTATCGTTTGCGGGTCGTATGTAAAAGTGCTGTATAACTATGACGATAATGGATCTAAGATAGCTACGGTTACGGCTACCATCAGTGGAGGCAGTCTGTCGCGTATTCAGAGAAACGGTGTACTGGGTATGCCTGCTCGCCTTATAGATACTACCATGTCTATAGAAAATGCATCTGTTGCATCAAGGTCTGATCAGCCCTATACAGCTCTGGAAGATTCCACACTGTCTCTAAAGAATTGTACCATTCTTAATACAATCTATATGTATTCCGGTTGGGGCACCGGCACATTGAACCTTTCTGGCACTATAGTCCAGTATGGTGTATATAGTGGAACAGGAAATCCTCCAGATACAAATGATAAGGTTGTTCTTGCTGACAATACCATTCTGAAAGCGGCGGCCTCATCTCTGACCACACTGGGATATGCTCACACGGTGCAGGTTGGCAGGAACTGCAGAACAGTAGATGCTAATAATGTGTCGCACTATATAAATGGCGGTACAGCCGGTACGTTTACAAACGTTTATATTAAACCAGATGGAACCCTATCTGGAACGATGTAACAGGTCTGATAAGATCGATAAAAGCCCAGAATATTCTGGGCTTTTTATTTATATTGTTATATACATGATGTTACTTTGTGGTTGAAATACACCACTTTATTTGTATAGTGATATATTAATATAAAGTATCAATATACAAAGGAGATTATTATGTCTGTTTTTGGATGTCATAGTTGCGGTGTGGATATAACAAAATATCCAGATTATATGAGTTCACCGTGTGCTACATGTAAGTTAGCAACTGAATACTATAATACAAAACGAGCATCTATGTTCGATTCTGCAGGAGGTTCTGACTACGACGAAGATGCTGAGGAGAATGAGGCGCTTGCTCGTTGTGATAAAGCGCTTGAAACAGCGGGTGATGATCCTATTACTAAGCGCGCGGCGCAGTTCCCGTTAACTCTAGATCAGTTATCTGTTCTGAAGAAAGCTATAGAAGATCAACTGATGATAGCGATTTCTGGCATTCTACTAAAGCTGTTAAAATTAGGACAAGTCAGTCCAGTTATGCTAGAACTGGTTATTAAAAAGATGCAGTATCCGCTAATGAGCTATTCTGAGCTCGGAGCATCTATGAAAGAGCCGTTCTCTAAACAAAATGTACTATATCATTTAAAGCACGCAGTAGAATTAATACCAGAATTGTCATCTGCGTTACTTACTGATACTAGATTTTCCAGAGGTAAGTATGCCTTAAAGACTCTGGCACAAGAGGCAAAACAGACATACGCGGAGAAAACTATACAAGGTATTCTATATGGAGATGATCCAGCTTTTCAAGCTAGACGCCTTACAGAATTGAATGCTATACTTCAGGCTCCTTTTTTAATGGACAAGGAAGTCTTTGAATTTAATCCTTACATAAAGAATGAAGAAGCATGAAACTACATCCAGAATGTTATAAGATAAAAGATCGTAGGATAGACGCGGTACTCAAAGGCACTCTATCATTGCAAGCATTTGCACTATCATTAACAGCTAACGATCCCTTCATCCTGCTGAGAGATACAATTTATGTCTTGTCTGAGGATGAGTTTTATTCTACGAGATCTATTAAACATATCTCTGATGAGTATGAGCAAACCTTTAAATATATACTATCTTTAGAGGATCTCTCTCTGATGTCATCCGATGATGTGGCATTTATAGCGAAAGTGAAAAAAGAGCTCCCTACTTGTCCTGTGTGTAAATATAAACGCTATAGACAGGCAATTCATAGTATAGCGAAGAAATATAATTTAATCCATACGTATACAATCGATCAGTTGATACCATCTGTTAAATATCCAGAGACAACTGCGGAAGTTGTGCCGGTACTTACCACAATGTTGGATCATCTTTATGATCTGCCAAAACAAGATAGAAAACCTTGTATAGACTGTGTAGAGAAACACGTGGCTCAGGCTTATATTCTTGCACAAGAATCTGAGATGGGATATCCAGAACATCGTATCTTGATGTGCGGTCATCTAGCAGAAGCTATAGATGAAGCTCCTAATGACATCCCCGAGCTTAAGTACACACTTCAAACCTGTATGTCTATAACCATGCAAACAGGAAACGCATTCCTTCCGTTGTATCCTATTTTGGCGCTTATAAAAATGGTGAGAGAACGCATTAATCAGCAACCAGTAGATGCTGATCTCAGAACAGAAGCACCGATGGTAACAGACACAATAGATTTAATCCCTGAGATACAGAATGAGATAAAACAACTACCTGAAGAGCTCAAACGCAAGGTGTGGTCAAGTGGTGTAGATATTAAAAATTCTATACTTGAGTATAAAATATACAAAAAAGAAGAGCCACGTATCCGTTTTGAGGGATTAGTGGCTAATCTTGCTGAAGCTGTAGCAGCTCAGGCGCCGTTATTCGCGAATATGTTACGCAATCGTAGATTGTTGTTTGTTGCGGACCCAGTGCTAGCTATTGATGCTGGCTATGATTTCGATGATATCGTCGCGCTGGTTAGCCATTGATGTCATGACCCAGATAGAACACACGATTTAGCATCTCTGTGTCTTCGCCGTCGATGCCGCTTATGGTGACGGTTGTTCCGGTTATTTCTGGATCGTTCATGGTATTGTATGATTTAACCAGTTCGTTGATATCGCTTCTAATTATTTTATTTGTTTTAGTCGCTATATCAAGGGTGTCCAGTATCATCTCAATGTCATCTGTGCGGAAATAGCATTTATCAGGATCTGGTTCAGCTGGAAGTTCCAATAGATCTGTTAATCTGCACACATGACTGAATCTATATGGAACAGCCAAAGGATCTCTACTAGTTGGTAAAACTTCTATAGCAAATACAGCTGCTGGCATATCTTCTGAGCTGGTTGTTATGGCTAGTTTATAGAAACCGTTTGGAAGTTGTGTTAAATCGCTATTTATAGTTATAGAGCTCATTATATCTCCTCACTTTAGATAAATACCACAAATTACAGTAGGAACAGGAAATAGAGTCTTGCAGTATTCTATGAATTTTGGATCATCCATATACTTGAGTACAGCTATACGCAGTAACTGCACAGCCTTTCCCTGTTTATGTGGACAAACGCCACACTTTTTAGTAGCTGCTGACGCTGCCGCTATAAGAGGATAGCCTGCTGGCGGATTTTCTAGTAATATTCTGGCTTCTTTGGTTAGCATGGCTGTCTACATATTACATTATAGTTAATAAACCGAAAGGATAAATATAATGGAACCGTTAAGCAAAGAATGTTTCGCAGACCAGTACAATTGCAAGTATCCTATTCATACTAAAGAGGCTGCGTATAATTCATTTAAAGACTATTGTGCAGAGAAAAACGCGATTTCTGAGACTCTAAGACCCGAAATCGAGGATAACTTCAAAAAAGCCGCTGCTTTCCATGATATAGAGCTTCAAGAGCCGGTAATCAAAGAAGCTAGCCGTGAAATGCATCTTTTTGCCGAACAAGGAGCTTCTGAGGGTGTCGTTATGCCCGTAATCGCTACATATGAAGAAATTGAACAGGGAAAGAACTATCTTCTCGAAAAACGCGCATCTATGCCCTGTAAATCGCTTCGCGAGGCTTCAAAATACTTACTATGGGCTGCTGCTAACTCCGATAAGGCTATCGACGACCCTGATATGTGCAAGATAGCTGCTCTGGCTGGTGCTGGTGTGGGCGATAAGGATGAAATTCTAGAACAATTTGATAAAAGAGCCACATTAATAGAGCTTCCTGTTGATCAGCAGACCGGTTTCTGGGATTTTTCGCGTAAAATGCACGAAATTTCGGATGAAGACTTCTATAAGTCTGCTATGTTGACAAAAATTTGCGATACGATGGACGAGATTGACCGCAGATACGGTCTAAATGAGCATTATGGAAAGAAAATGGGTGATTCTGTGCTAAAAAGCCCAGAACAGGTATGTTTTGGTCAAAATCTCGACGATTTGACAAAAGAAGCTGCTGATATGCTTCATGTGGCGTCTATCGACACTATTTTGAGCAAAAAAGCTGTCTTGGAGCGCAAAGATGCCATAAATGGCTTCTTCAGCACCTATTTTGGCGCTGAAAACGCTGAAAATGACGAAAAATTGCTTGAAAAGGTGGCTTCACTTGATGAAAACACCGCAAATGCTCTTCTCCAGGCTCTTGGAGAGTAAAAAGAGGCGCAAATGAGCGATTTCCCACTCAATAAAGAGTGTTTTGTAACTTCTCTGGTATTACCGGCTCTTAAAAAGTTCGGATTCGAATCTCTGGACTGGGAGCCGGAAATACTGCGCGATGCCTTTGAAGAGGAGTTCCAGATGAATAAAATGCCGCAAAAGATGTTTGACAAGCTAAATTGCGGCTATATGCTCGTCGGTACAGATGCTTTTACAGCTAGTATCGAGGGTTTCTTGTCAGCCACCAACATAATGAACAACCTAGTGTTTGATGGCGATGAAGCTCCATACTGTTCTTTGGAGATGTGTGCATGGAGTGTTTGGGAATATGGAGAGCTTATCGGGGGTATAAAAGACGGTGAGTCAACCGAAAACTTCTGTCCAGACATTGCCAAATATATACAAGAAGTGGCCCGAGTGAATGGAGTCTCTCAATTCCCTAAATGGTTGTCGTTTGCTAATCCAGAAAATATGGCTATGCCCGATATGACAGGCGATCCTGATTTGTTTGAGATGTATAATAATCGACAACAAAATTATATAGGCGACCTGAACGGCTTTGTAACCTTCAAACAGAACTTACTGACTGAAGAATTGCATAAATTACAAAATGCCGGTTTAATAGGCTAAAACCGTTAATTTGGGCTGTTTTTATGGTATAATATAATGGTGTGAAAACAATCACACCTATGGCTGCAATCGCCATGTTCGATTGCCCCTTGGTCCAGGGTTACAGGACCGGCGATTGCTTTTATTATTCACTCATTATTAATCAGTGTTTGTTTTATGTTTAAAGGTACTGCAATCGCCCTTTAGCAAACTACTCTAAGGAGATAACATGTTATACAACCCAACAAGCGCTTTTGCGCGAGCCGTCACTGCGGGCGAAATAATAGCAGTATCAGCGGCGATCTATTTGAACTGCCCCAATAAGATCGTTGGTTCGTTTTTGTTCTCTATAGGGCTGTTAACAGTTATACAGTTCGGCTTGAAATTATATACAGGCTGGACTGGTGTATTTGCTGATTACATCGGTGTTAAGGCAGGTAGACATGAGAAAATAGAAGGCAATGATTTAACACTAACTGAACTATCTGTATTGCTAGTGTATATCTTGCTTGGTAATTTTCTTGGTGCTGGAATTATTGGTGCTTTGGTTAACTTGTGCTTACCAGAAACAAGAGATGCTGCTGTGCTACTGATGCAGAACAAAGAAGCTGTCTCGCTCAGTGGTATGATAATGAAAGGTGTCCTGTGCGGCTGTCTAATGCAGGTAGCGTTTATTGCTAATGCCGGTCCTAGAACGATTGAGGGATTCCTTGTAGCTATATTGTGTATTATGGGCTTCATATTGGCAGGCTTTGAGCATAGTATTGCTGATATAGCCTATGCCTTTATAGCTATGCAATGGACGGCACAGACAGTGATCTTGTTAATCGCAGCTGTACTAGGAAATCTACTCGGAGGCCATTTTACGTGGCTTCAATTGGATAGATAGCAATAGTCCTGTGGTGTAACGGCAACACAGCTGGTTTTGGTCCAGCTATTCCTTGTTCGAATCAAGGCAGGACTGCCAATGTTACTATAAACGATATGGGCCGTTAGCTCAGTTGGCTAGAGCACGTGCTTTGCAAGCATGAGGTCGTCGGTTCGAGCCCGACACGGTCCACAATGCTCTTTGACATTTTGAAATACTTCGGCGTGCGACCGAGCCAGCGAACGGATCGCTCTGCAAAAGCGTATACGCTGGGTGCGACACCCAGGCACGCCTCCAATCTCAGGGATTCTTGCAGCAACTATTAAGGCACAATCTTGTAAATTGTATACCTAAGGAATCCTGTTTAGTTTGATGTGTGGTATATAGCCTAATGGTAAGGCGCCAGTCTGTGGCCCTGGTCACGTGGGTCCGATTCCCACTATACCACCCAATGGTTCCCTTTCCTGCCATCGGTCTGTAAAACCGATGCCGTTTCAGAATCGGCGGGAAGTCGGCGAGAGGAGCGTTACCTCGGGGGATCACCATCTTCTTGGACATCTACAGCAACACATAAAATGGCATTATTTGGTTCGATTCCAAAACAAAGGTGTCCTGATTTATTGCGGATGAACTGTCCCAGTGGACAGAACGGGCTCATAACTCGTCAGGGGCGTGCAACTCGCACATCCGCAACCATTTTGGGGAGGTAGCTCAGTTGGTAGAGCACTAGCCTGAAGAGCTGGGTGTCGTAGGTCCGATGCCTACCCTTCCCACCATGCACGTGTAGTTCAACGGAAGAACATCTGCCTTCCAAGCAGAATACGAGGTTTCGACTACCTCTACGTGCTCCATGTGGATATAGCTCAGTTGGTAGAGCATCACGTTGCCAACGTGATTGTCGCGGGTCCGATTCCCGCTATCCACTCCAATTTCAGGGACGTTATCAGCAGCATACAAATCCATCATCTGAAGCCCGTGATGGTAAGCGGGCAGCGTCCTGATTATTTATTCGCCAGTAGTTCAGTTGGTAGAACGGCAGACTGTTAATCTGTATGTCCCAGGTTCGAGCCCTGGCTGGCGAGCCAGCAACGGGCATCTTTTCATAGATCGAAGCCATCGGTCGTGGGGTGTCAAAGCTCGTGACGAATTGAGAGTGGTACTCTCTAGCGTGATTGCAATACGAGCATCTGGGCGGTGTCTAACGTCCAAATCCCGGTCTGGTAAACACCGGAGCGCAAAAGTTTGCAAAGGTCCCTAAAAGCAACCGGGACACAGCCCGTGGTTATATGGGTCGAGCGGGCCATTTTCTTATGGAGTGGTGGCAGAGTTGGACAAATGCGACGCACTGGAAATGCGTAGGCGGCCTAAAAACCCCACACAGGTTCGAATCCTGTCCACTCCGAATCTTATGCAGAGTTTGTCTAATTGGTAAGGCGGCGCACTCGAAATGCGCTGGCGGTGAATAACCCCATGTAGGTTCGAGTCCTGCACTCTGCGAAAAAAAAAATCGAGGAAGTGGCAGAGCTGGTTTAATGCACCGACCTGCTAAGTCGGGGGTCGTCCCAAAAAGACGGCCCGAGGGTCCGAATCCCTCCTTCCTCGCCATTCATATGTGGGGTTGGCGGAGTCTGGCTTAACGCGGCGGTCCTGAACACCGCAGGGTGTAAAAGCCCCGGGGGTTCGAATCCCTCACCCCACGAAGAAATCAATCGGAGCCGTAGCTTAATTGGCTAAAGCGCTGCCCTGTCACGGCAGAGAGTGCGGGATCGTGGCCCGTCGGCTTCGCCATCTTATCCAAGGAGAACAAATGGGTAAACAAGTAAAAAAGGACGAAGAGTTGTCGTCCAAATACCGGGGCGTTAAAGTCAACGGTAAAAAGATGGATGCACATAGACATCTTATGGAGACGCTCATCGGACGTCCTTTGGATAAAGATGAAGTTGTGCATCATAGAGATGGAAATCCTCTCAATAATTCACCAGATAATCTGGTAGTTATGACGAGGAGTGAGCATACAAAGCTGCATATGAGAGATCTCCCAAACCTTCATACGCTTACACCAGAACAGCAGCGAGAAAACACCACTCGTGCTTGGGAGCGTGGTGTATTTGAACACCTTAAAAAGCCTGTAGTAGCTTTTAATAAGAGGACAGGTGAGCTGTTCAAAATATACAATTCATCAAAGGAAGCAGAAGCAGATGGATTCCTTTCGGGGCATATCGGTTCTTGTTGTAACGGTAAAAGAAAGTCTCATAAAGGAATGATCTGGAAACACCTGTCTGATTGTCCTGAATTGAGTGTTCCTTGAAAATTCATACTCGCGTAGCTCAGTTGGTTAGAGCAGAAGCCTTATAAGCCTCAGGTCGGTGGATCATGCCCACCCGCGAGTACCATTTTATATGTCCCTGTCGTCTAATCGGTTAGGACAGCTGGTTTTCAGCCAGCTAATCGGGGTTCGAGTCCCCGTGGGGATGCGTTGTGCTGGATGTGTAACTCAATTGGTTAGAGTACATGCCTGATACGCATGAAGTTGGAAGTTCGAGTCTTCCCATATCCACTTGGGCGGTTAGCTCAGTTGATTAGAGCACTTCGTTTACACCGAAGATGTCGGGGGTTTGAGTCCCTCACCGCCTACCAATTACTCGCACCCATAGCTCAATTGGATAGAGCATGTGGCTACGGACCACAAGGTTGGGAGTTCGAAGCTCTCTGGGTGCAAATGGTCCAGTGGTGTAACGGTAGCACGACAGGCTCTGGTCCTGTTAGTCATAGTCCGAATCTATGCTGGACTACCAATTTGGTCCGATAGCTCAGTTGGTTAGAGCATCTCCCTTTTAAGGAGAGGGTCCGGGGTCCGAGTCCCCGTCGGACCACCATGTGAGCCCATAGCTCAGTAGGATAGAGCAATTGCCTTCTAAGCAATGGGTCGAGGGTTCGAATCCCCCTGGGCTCGAATTAGTTCGATATGGCGACGTGGCGGAATGGCAGACGCGGTGAGCTCAAGTCTCACTGGAGAAATCCGTGCGGGTTCAAGTCCTGCCGTCGCCAATAACTCTTTCATGGCCCAGTAGCCGAATTGGCATAGGCATCGGTCTTAAGAACCGAGTTTTGTGGGTTCGACTCCCACCTGGGCTACGTCAATTTCCTCGTAACAAAAAGAAAGGATAGATCATGAAACATCTGATCACCCTCGCTGCTATTGCAGCAATCCTTACTGTTTCAGCCTGCAAGAAAGCTGAAAAGGTTGAGGAAACCGAGAAGCAGGAAACCGCAACCGAACAGGTTACGTAAGCTGCTCAGACTGCTGAAGTAACCGTTGGCGAGGCTGCTGAAGCGGTTAAGGCTGAATAAGCCGATGCTTCTACATTTCACAATGCTGGTGTGATTTGACCCACATCGTTGTCATAGTGATTGTACTCGTCTTCCCAGCGATGCAAACATGAAGCAAGCTCTGTTAAAGGCAAATGGGTATTGGCATGTATCCAAAAATCATATCCGCCGATTTTTCCATGTTGTTACGGCTTGAGCAACCTCCGTGCTGACGATATGATGCAACTTGCTAGTGAAATGTAGAACTTTAAAAGCTATACGCCAGAGTAGTACAACGGAAGTACAGTAGATTTGTAATCTTCAGACGAGGGTTCGATCTCCCTCCTCTGGCTCCAGATATGCACGTGTGGCGAAATTGGCAAACGCGACAGACCTAGGATCTGTTGCCGAAAGGCATGGGGGTTCGAGTCCCTCCACGTGCATTACCCTACAATATCTATAGGAGGTTATTATGAAAAAGATATTTATAGCAACACTATTGTTCTTTCTCGCACTGACGTTATTAGGATCGAGCCTGCAAAAGAATCTGGAGCAACTGTTACGAGACTCCAGCATAAATCTTACTACAGGTATCACTCTTCCTAAAGATCCAAAACCATTCAATCAATTCAACTACTCAGATATACCAGTACCAAACCAATATTATGAATACACCATAGACACGACGCCAGATGGCTATATAAGTCCATACAAGGCATGGTATGAACAAGACTTTGCCAGCGATCCGTTTGATGGCAGAATAGAAGTTCTTGTTATGGGAGAGCCGCTACCATCCGCATCCCAAACCATGATTCTAACTCTGGGTGTGCTGGCTATCTTGCTATACTGCAGGGACACCAAATGGAAACAATTAAAGACCCAATAAACTTGTTCTGGCTATGTATGCTACTGCATTTAATAGCTGATTACAACTTGCAGGGCATACTGGCAGATATGAAACAAAAAGGTTGGTGGAAGAAACAGGTTAAGAAGGTCTTTGGAAAAGGTCCGCTTGATACCATTCTACCACCAGGAACAAACATCGAAAACCATATCGAGCTGCCAACTTGGTATAACGATGATTGGATAGCCGGACTTCTGTGTCATGCTTTCATGTGGTCACTTGTCACTTTCCTTCCGATGATGCTGCTTGTGAGCTCTCGTTGGTTCAGTGGCATAATTATAGTGAATGCGTTTATACATGCTATAATTGACCATTTGAAGTGCAATCGCATAGGAACATTGAATTTATGTCAAGACCAGGTCCTACACGTAGGACAACTGATGATCACAGTATTGCTGGTCCACATAATAGCATGAGTGCCACTTAGGTGTGGCTAGATAGTGATAGAAACCACGCTCATGCACACTATGCCTAGTAGGGACGCAGCTGCAAATTCCCCGAACGGTACCCCGCTATGCCTCTTAACAATGCACAATCTTAGCGGGGATTTTTGTATATAAACAGTTGACTTTAGCCGATGATTCGTCGGCAAGTGGTAACCGCGCAGTGATTTTAAGAACATCACCTTATAGCGCGACCGCTCTATGGGACCGCACGCTATTGATTTCCAATCAACTATCGTGCGGGCCCATTATCGCTTGATTATTAACATTACCGTCGGGCATTTTGGCTTCCTGACAGAAGCCACAACCCGACGGTTCACGCTAATAATTATGTGCGACATCGCCGAATTCCTCGTGACCCCGGGAATTCGGCGATGCTTACATACCTGAAGACCCAGAAAGGCGCCTTCAGGCATGCTGCCTACCAGGCGCCTGAATAGGTCTTCAGGGTATCGCTAGTGCTAGAACTGTTTAACATTGTGATTTGAATTAGCATGCGTTGCGCATGCATCGGCTGCTCGGCATCCAATATTTGAGATCTATTGGAAGCGCTGACACCCACGAAGATCCAGGATCCTGACAAGTACAGGTTACCGCCTCCGAACCCTCCACGCAGCCTATCAGGTCCTGCAGACTCAGCGCCAGCAGAGCGTGCTGGCTCTAGAAGTCATGCAGGACCTGGATCACGCTGCATCGGAGGACGGAGGAGGACCTGTACAAAGTCAGGATCCTGGATCTCGCAGTTTAAGTGACATCCAGACTTACTCCGGATACAAGGGAGATGACTACCAGAGTCACAGGATCTCTCCCAGCCGGCCAGAACGCTGGCCGGCTGGAGAGGATCCCAGACTCTGGTTTATGCTGCTAAGCTTTAGCTGAGCAGCATAACCATCATCTCTTTATCCTCGTATCCGGACCGTCTGATGTCCCTTTCAGCTAAATAAAGAAATCACGCAAAATAATCATTTGACAAAGCAAGCGTTTCGCTTGCACTAGGCACGACACTGGACTAATAAAAGAACTGTCGCAGCTTTCGAAGCCGTCCCGTGCGAGGCCCAAGTCGGAACGGCACTGCAGTTCCCAATAAATGGTTACTGCAGTGCCTTACCGCCTCTGGCCCGCACGGGACGGCGTCTGAAATGGAAGGTGAACGCTCTATGGTCTCACATCCTTCCAGGATGAGAGACCAACCGCGTAAACCTTCCCTTCGACGCAAAAGCAAGAAATGATTATCTTCAATATAACCGAGTAATCCGGTCTGGCAAACAGCCAACACCACTAGATGAAACGTTATGTTGAATCAAGTGCAATGCAGCTGATGGTGGGGCGTGCAATATCGTCTTATACGGCAACGGCCATCACCTGCGTTGCCCTGTGTTGATACTGCAAGCGTTGCGCTTGCGCTATACCCACACGGTATAGAATTTTTCAAGCATAAAGAACACAGGAACTCACACTAAGGATTTGAAAACGTATGCGTTTCGCATACAACGTCATTCCCGAGAAATTCTTTCTTAGAAAATACTCTCGTGACGTCATTGAATTGTTTTAATGCATGCACTAGTCAGCGCTTACTGACAAACAGAGCTGTTCATCACTAAGCTCGACAATTGCATGCATTAAATTCAATTCACAACTTTCACCCGGTAGAAGACTGGTCTACTGTACAATTAACAACATAAGACCGAGCTCCATTCTGTGGCTTACATTCGTGCGCCACAGAATGGACTCGGCTCTTAAGTTGTTAATTACACAGCTATCCTCAGTCTTCTTAACCGGGCTCACACTATGTATAGAAATCCTATCGATCTGTTTGACTCAGCATGCGCTACGCATGCAATAAATTGTCTGGACCTGAATACAATAGAAGTCGATGGCCGCAGACAGTTTACTAATGCAAAAGTTTCTGGTCTCTTGATGCTGGTTAGCACCAGCATCGAGATCGATTGCAAGTGCAGCTCGCCGCCATACAGCCCGCAGGGCTTCCAGCCTTCACCTTAGGCGTGCACGATCAGGAGGCTCGACAGGCTCGTCCTCCATCAAGTGCTCCGCCACCGGTTCGGCAGGCAGCCCGCTGGGCTTCCTGGCCGCCAGCTGCAGCAATCTCCAGAGACTTCTGTATTGCCTATCGACTAAGAAACAGAATTTAGCAGTTGAACTTGTACGCGTTTCGCGTACACCTAGTGGCTGACAACACCATAAGGAAATTAAAGATTAAGTTGTCTTTCCCAACCGAAAGACCTTGATCTTACAAATCCTTTCCGGTTAAAGCAACTACGCATAAGCTTACGACTGTAAAGTCAATATACGACCTAAAGGTCGTCCATAACTTTACAGTGCTACAGCTTATGAGTAGATTGTAACCGAGGATTTGTGATCAGAACATCTTTAGAACTGCTGGGGACTTATCCCCGGCTCACGCTACACAATTTTTCAGCGTCTGCCGGTATCTTAAGTCCCATTTTTTTACGTTGCGCAACAGCTTCACAAATTCTGGCTTTGAAGTCTGTACCGATGTCCATCATAGTATCCCAACCTTTAATACCGAGCTTGGCATACTGATAAACCATATCCATCCAAGCTAAATACTTGGCTGTAGCCTTCTCAAGTGTAAAAATAACGTCACGCTGTCCATTTCGACCACGCAACACTATGTTTCCATTTAGTGCCTCCAGACATTTAATACCATCGAACGTCATTGTGGCATTTGTAAGACCAGCATAGACGTCAGCACCTTTATCTGTTTTAAGCCCACGTATGCGCCCATAAGCATCTTCTTCGCCGGTTGGTTGCTGATTGATGTCGAATTTATTTTCGGTATCGTCCATAATAACTCCTTAGAAATAAGTGTCAAAATCTGGTTGTATTACTGCTGCATTCATATTACAAGCATCTTGAAAACGTTGAAAGTCGGCACGTGGACCAAATACATCATCAGGTAATGTAAACTCGTCATTGGCGAGCTTTGATGTATCATACTTTTTGCCAATTTGTAGAACAGCACCATGGCTATCATATATCTGATTACAGCCAAAATTGACAGCGTGTGCGAAATCGTCTGGAACACCAGTCTTCTTGATAATGATACAAACTGTGTCATTACTGCGCGTAACACGAGGATCCTCACGTAGTGCTAGGAAATCTCGTGCATAGGCTTCTGGATCATCATGTTTAAAGTGTGGGAAACGCAAACGTTGTTGTTTGATAGCGGCGGCACACATAGCCAGTGACCGGCTCTTTTCAAGATTGTAGTATGTATAGTCATATTCACGTGTTGCTTTGGATAGCGTCATTATATCGCCACCGCGAGGACCGGAATACTGAATAGGACAAACGATTAATCCTGGTATATCCATCAAACCCTGATGTTTCATAATCTCGGTTCTGACAAAGCCGGCACCACCATTATCGAAAGCAAATGCATTTGCATCGGTACCACGTATCCAGCGCATGATAATATCAGCCTCTTGCGTAGGTGTAAGACCTTTCTTGATACGCTCGCCATATAGGATATCAATAGTCTGCCCATCTTTGCGTAGCCCAAGCACAGCAAAGGCTGTATAGGAGTCGGTCAACATACCGCCACCTGACCAGTCACAACCAACAGTTATGTAGGAATAATTATGACGGACCTTTGCGACGTCAGAAGGTTTAGTTATTTCAATGTTAGAGGGCTCGTAGCAGCATCATATGGCCACCCAAGAACTTCATTGTAAAGAGCTACTTCTTGATAGGTATTAACCTTATCTAAGATGCGGCTCCATTTAGTGTCATTTATGCTATGCAATGGGTGTGTAATCTGACTGAAGTGATAACCAGGGAATGTTAGCATTCTATCGGGGAAGCTATGAACATAGCCACCAGCTTCGGGTCTAACAGGTCTACCACATTTAGCGCAAATAGGACCATGTTTTCCTATCATTTTCAAAAGGTCTTGTTCTGGATTAGGAACGTTAAAATGATTACAAGCATCGCACTTTATAATCCACTCAGCCTTAGACGATCTATCCCAAAGAAGTGCCAAAGTAGTGTCAGTTGTTTTCGGTGTTCCGGTATAAGTAGCAAAGCCCCAGTAAATGGATGCAGAGCATACTTCCATGATGATTGGCAGGTATTCATACGGGATATCCTGACACTCATCCAAACCTATATGAGCGAGTCCAGACAGACCACGCAAACGGCTCGGTTCTGCATTACCACCAGCACCACAATAATCCAAATAAGCAAGACTTCCATTGTTATAGGTTTTAAGTGCTAATTTATTGGCTTCTACTGAAGGCATGAAATATTTAATCAGTGGCATACCTTTCAGTAGAGGTTGATACACAGATGCATTAAGTCGTTGAATCTGATCAGCTTGTGGCTGAAGTAACAGCTGGTGATAGCCAGGAATTACCATGCTGCGCAGGATACTAGAAGCACACAAGCTATAAGACTTGCCAAGCTGACGGGCGATCATAAAAATCATCTGTGGAGTTTGGCGAGTATTAAACATAGGGGCGAACATAAAGTGTCGCTCCAAAGTAAAGGGTCTACCATTAATCCGTAACAAAGAAAGGAGAGGTATTAAAGTCCTCAATTCGCCCGATTTGATTTGTTTGTAAATTTCGTCGAACTGCTTATACACAGCAGGTGGTAAAGTGATCATGAAATTCTCCGTATGTATTTGATGCTTCTGTTAAAGTAACACTAATAGAGGAGCGAGTACAATGCGGGTATTAATACAACAGTTCCTAAGAGAGAAGAATTTGATACCGGCTGGACAGAACCTCAAGAAAGACTCTTGGGGTACATCCCGAACACAGGAGAAAAGGAGACCTGATAGGACGGATGTCGTTCCAGTGCAGAAACGTAGCAAACCACTCTAAGGATGCACACCACTCTACTACTCAAACTGGCCAAAGCAATATTGCTTGTGGCCTTTTTCCTAGCCAACCCAAAGATCGTAGGAACAGTCTATGCTGGATACATAGTGTTCCATATCACCTCCAAATCCATTAACAATCTATTCGACCGATATGTGGCTATGGGAATCGCGTCGCTGTTTGTGGGGCTTATAGCTCCACTGTTCTTCCAGCACTATCCTGGCGTATTGTTTGGAATCGCATTTGCAGCCGTTTTGACGTGGGTTTTCACGCCAACCGATGTCATAGCCCAGGAAGAGTCTGACGTCGATTCTAGGCCCCTTACAGGTGGCTCAGATGAGATTATAGACGTAGAGGTTATTTCTGTCGAAACCATAGAACACTAAAAATCTACTGGTAGTATAATCTACCAAAAGGAGACATCCAATGACCAGAAACACAATTAATCAAATCTGCGACAAGTTGACAGACATGGCTGACAACTTCGCAGAGCAG
>Ga0310696_10003968_pt1 | contig 18281 bp, 15 predicted proteins | sample AusTroGonzalo_MG_4_FD_203885 | JGI IMG/M metagenome (GOLD analysis project Ga0310696, IMG submission 203885) | Bovine rumen microbial communities from tropical cattle in Woodstock, Queensland, Australia - Gonzalo_02 (v2) (version 2) | ecosystem: Host-associated > Mammals > Digestive system >...
CCGCTTCGAGGCCAATCTCGCGGAATTCGGTGACGGGGATGCGCGATTCGGCGAGATTGGCCTCGAAGCGGCTCATGTCGCCGTCGAAGCGGTCGTGGACTATTTCGCGGATGCGGTTGTCCACGACCCACTCCTGCATGTCCATCTTCTTCTCGGCGGCCTGGGCGAGCACGAGGCGGCGTTCGACGAGCGAGTCGAGCGCGGCCTTGTATATGTCGCGCGCTCCTTTTTCGCCGCCTTTCGCGGCGGCTTCAAGGCGGCTGGATATCTCCGGATTGCGTTTTATCTCGTTGCGGACGTCGTCGAGCGTTATCGCGGAGTCGTTCACTTTCGCCACGATCGCGTCGAGCGTGGCGGCCTGCAGGGTGGAGGCAAAAGCGGCAAGAAAGAATATTGAGACTGTTTTCATGGCGGAAAGGATAGCAAAAACTCGCATTCTTGACAAGTCCGCTTGCAAGCGCGGGGGCATTTTGATAAAATATCCGAACACTTTTGGGAGAAACAGAAAACATGGCAATCGTTCTCGGCCTGCCGAAGGGAAGCCTTCAGGAATCGACCTTCGCGCTTTTCAAGCGCGCGGGGTTCAACGTGACGTGCTCGTCGCGCTCGTATATCCCGTCAATCGACGACGCGGAGATACGCTGCCGCCTTCTGCGTCCGCAGGAAATGTCCCGCTACGTGGAGCTTGGTCTCCTCGATGCCGGCATCTGCGGCTGGGACTGGGTGTACGAGAACGGCAGCGACGTGCAGGAGGTCTGCGAGCTCAACTATTCGAAGGCCACGTCGAACCCGGTGAGATGGGTGCTCGCCGTTCCGAACGACTCGAAGATAAAGAGCGTGAAGGATCTTCAGGGCAAGCGCATTTCCACCGAGGCCGTCGGGCTCGTGAAGCGCTATTTGAAGAAGAACGGCGTGAAGGCCGAGGTCGAGTTCAGCTGGGGCGCGACGGAGGTCAAGGCGCCCGAGCTTGTGGACGCCATAGTGGATCTCACCGAGACGGGCTCCTCTCTCAGGGCGAACAACCTGCGGATCGTCGACACGATCCTCGTCTCCACCACGCGCCTCATCGCCAACAAGGCGTCCTGGAAGAACAAGGCCAAGCGCGCGAAGCTCGAGCAGCTCAAGATGCTCCTCGTTGGGGCGCTCGACGCGCAGAAGCGCGTGCTGATGAAGCTGAACGCTCCGGCCAAGTCCCTCGCGCAGATTGTCAAGGTCCTGCCCGCCCTCCATGCGCCCACGGTCAACAAGCTCAACGATGACGCCTGGTTCGCCGTGGAGTCGGTTGTGGAGGAGCATCTCGTGCGTGACCTTATTCCGAAGCTCCGTGCGGCGGGGGCCACGGGAATCATAGAACTGCCGCTGAACAAGGTAATATTCTGAGAAAAACGCAGACAAGGAGAACAAGATGGGTTCCATCAAGAAGAAGCGCCGCAAAAAAATGTCGAAGCACAAGTACGACAAGCGCATGAAGGCGCAGCGGCACAAGAACAAGTAGGCCCATTGTGGACGGAAGCGCCATAAAGCCGCCGTCCTATGCGTCCGTTCTTAAGCTCGTGTGGCCGTTGGCCCTTGGCATGGCCAACAACGCCGCGATGCAGTTTGCGGACCGCGTTTTTCTAGCACATGAATCAGCCGCCGCACTCGAGGCCATATTGCCGGCCTCGATGCTGGCGCTGATTTTCGTGTCCTTTTTCCAGTCGCTCGTAGCGTACGCTGGCACGTTCGTCGCGCAGTTCCATGGCGCGGGCGACGAGCCGGGATGCGGGCGTGCATACTGGGCTGGTCTGACGCTGGCCGCCGCCAGCTCTCTGCTGCTGCTTTGCCTCGTGCCGCTGGGCGACTTCGTCTTCGTCCATGCCGGACACGCTCCGCATGTCGCCTCCCGCGAGATCACGTACTACCGCATCTTGATGTGCGGCGCGTTCGCGCTTTGCGGGACGATGGCGGCGAGCGGCTACCTCACCGGGCGTGGACGCACCAGGCTCGTCTTCTGGGTGAACGTCGCCGGGAATGCGCTCAATGTGGCGCTCGATCCTCTTCTGATATTCGGCTGGGGGCCCGTCCCCGCGCTGGGGATGGCCGGCGCCGGCATCGCGACAATCGCGTCGCAGGCTGTGCAGATGGCCATACTGAATGTCGTCGTGATCCGCGAGGTGGGGGCCGGGGGCTGGAGGACAGAGGACAGAGGACAGAGGACAGACAACTCTCAACTCTCAATTCTCAATTCTCAATTCTCAATTCTCAAATCCATCATCTGGTATGGAGCGCCGGCGGGGGTCTATCAGGTGCTGAACCTTCTTTCGTTCACGATATTCGTGTTCGCGTCCGCGGCGGCCGGTGACGCGGCGCTGGCCGTCTCCAACGCCGTGTTCACCATAAACTATTTCCTCTTCGCCCCGATGGAGGGCTTTGCGGTGGGCGCGGGCACGCTCGTGGGGCAGCATCAGGGGGCGGGCGACCCGGAGAACGCAATGCGCGCCGGGAACAGGGTGCTGACGCTGGCTCTTTCGTACATTGTCGTGGCAAGCGGGCTGGTGCTGGTGTTCCGTCGTCCGATACTTGGACTGTTCGCGGCGGACTCTTCGGCCCTTGACTCCGCGCAGTTCATGGATCTCGGCGCCGTGCTGCTCGTCCTGGCCATCATGTGGCAGATATTCGACGCCGCCGACACCGTGCTCTCCGGCGCGCTCAAGGGCGCCGGAGACACGCGTTTTGTAATGGGATGGATGCTGCTTTCCTCGTTCGCGGTTTGGCTGCCGCTCGTGTTCCTTGTGCGCCTTGCGCATCCCACGATGCCGGCGTTCTGGGCGACGATGGTGGTGTACGTCGTGTTCATATGCGTCGGCACGGCGGTGCGCTGGCGGCGCGGCGCGTGGCGGCGCATTAGGCTCGTTGACGGCTAGAGGCGCGTCGGTCAGCCTGCGGAGAGCTTCTTCGAGAGCTCCATCATGCGCTCGCCGATGTCCTCGAACGTGACGTCGGACGAATACACATCCTTATAATAGGCGTACGCCTTAGCGTAGTCCTGCTTCTCCTCGGCGCAGAGGGCGAGCTGGTAGACGACTTTCTTCTTCAGGTCGTCCATCATCGGGAGCTGGTCGCGCGCGGCTTCGAGCTGCATCACGGCCATGTCCCTCTGGCCCTTCTTGAGGAAGCACATTGCGAGGTAGTACAGCGCGGAGAGGCGGTCCTTGGGGGACTTCTGCGCGAGCTGCAGGTGCTTTATGGCCTCGTCGTAGAAGGTGGGGTCGGCGTCGCCGTAGGTGTAGTACTGGAGGCCGAGCTCGTAGCGGAGGCGGAGGTCGTTGGGGTAGCGTTCGACGCGGGCGTAGAGGTCGTCGAAGACGAACTGGTCCTTCTCGCCCTCGAGGACTTCGGCCTCTTCGGTCTTGCCTTCGGCCTTGAGCGCCGCGATGCGCGCCTCGTAGTCCTGCGTCCGCACCTGGGAGAGCATGCGGTCGAGCTCGGGGTCCACGCTGCCGAGGGAGAGCGCGGACTCGAGCGTCTGGACGGCCTCGGAGAAGCGCTTGTTCTGCACGTAGATTCGCGCGAGGGCGCGGTAGTAGTTCATGTTGTTTGGCTCGCGCTCGATCTGCGCCTTCTTCTCGGCGATGAGCTGTTCGGCGTCGTCGCCGGTGATGACGGCCTTGTTGGCCTGGTCGAGCTTCTTGGCCTGCTCCTTGTCGGCGATCAGCTGCTGGAAGCCGCCGCGCTTGCCGGCGGCGTCGGTCCAGCCGGCGGACATCGTGGCCTGGGCCTCGGAGTTCTTGAGAAGCTGGAGGATCCTCTGGTCGCCCGGCTTGAGCTGGGAGAGCTTCACGTACGCGTCGCGCGCCTTGTCGAAACGCTTGGCGAGCATGTAGTACGTCGCCACGCGTTCGAGGAGGGCAGGGTCGTTCTGGTTGCAGCTGTACGCGGCCTCGATGGAGATGGCGGCGGCCTCGGGCTTGCCCGCCGCCTCCGCCGCCTTGACCGCGGCCTCGATGTTGTCCGCGTCCATCGGGTTCTTGCAGAGCAGCTTCTCCGCCTCGGCCATCGCCTCATCCCCCTTGCCCTGCTTGGCGAGCTTGAGGATCTTCTGGCGGTCGAAGATGTATCCGAGCTTCGCGAAGCCGGATGGAGGGCTCTGCCGGAACTTCGCGATCTGCGCGGCGCGCAGAAGCCTGCGCGCCTCAAGCGCGTCCGGCGCGAACGACAGCGCCTGCATCAACATTTCCATCGCAAGTTCGTACTTCCCGGACTCGAGCGCCTGACGGCCTCTGTTCTGGAAATTCTGTGCCTTCTGGGCCAATGCGTCATTTGCCATCTGCAATTCCTCTCAAGAAAATTTTTCCTTATTATACCATGTGCGCGCCGTTGCGGCAAATGGTATAATGAATATGTTTTCCAACCCAAAAAAGGACAAGACATGAAAATGACGTTTCTGGCCGCGGCCGCCGTCTGCGCCGCCCTCTGCCACGCGGACTGTGGATATTCCGACAAGGTGCCCGACGAGGGCTTCAAGCCTCTCTTCAACGGCAAGGACCTCTCCGGCTGGTGCTGGAGCGGCTCCGAGACCGCCTACTACGTGGACGCCGACGGCAATCTCACCCTGGATCCCAAGCGCAAGGGCGCCGGGCAGCTCCTCACGGACCGCGACTACGAGAACTTCGTGCTTCGCTTCGAGTTCTGCATGCCCACGAACGGCAACAACGGCCTCGGCATACGCTGCCCCCTCGGCAAGGACGCCGCGTACTTCGGCATGTGCGAGCTGCAGCTCCTCGACGACGGCGGCAGCGCGTACTACGATTCCGACGCCAAGAAGGACAAGCTGAAGCCCTACCAGTACTGCGGCTCCGTCTATGGAATAGTGCCCAGCCTCCGCGACAACTTCGACAAGCAGATCTGGGGCAAGCAGAAGAACTTCACGGGCGGCGGCAGCTATCTGCGCAAGCCCGGCATGTGGAACTTCGAGGAGGTCCGCGTCGTGGGCTCGCGCATACAGGTGATCCTGAACGGCTACATGATCGTCGACGCAGACGTCAAGGACATCAAGGGCGACGGCACCGACACTCCCGACGGCAAGAAGCACCCGGGGCTCCACAACAAGACGGGCAAGCTCGGCTGGCTCGGCCACGGCGCGGCCGTCAAGTGGCGCAACATCCGCATTAAGGAAGTCGGCCCCGACTACAAGGTCGGCGCCTGCCCGTGCCTGAACAAGGCCCCTGCGGGATTCACGCAGCTCTTCAACGGCAGGGACTTCGCCAACTGGAAGGGCGTGACCACCAAGGAGAAGTTCGACAATCCCATCGTCCGCCAGAAGGCCACGCCCGAAAAGCGCGCCGAGATGCAGAAGATCGCCGACGGGCAGATGCGCGAGCACTGGCACGTCCGCGACAGCGCGCTCTTCTTCGACGGCTTCCAGGGCGGCTACTCGCTGGCCACCGCCAAGGACTACAAGGACTTCGAGATGTACGTCGACTGGCGCCTCGTCTCCGTCACCGGCGACTCCGGCCTCTACCTGCGCGGCTCCCCCCAGGTCCAGATCTGGGACGCCCACAACCAGTGGCACATCGGCTCCGGCGGCCTCTACAACAACAAGAAGAATCCCGACAAGGCTCTCGCCATCGCCGACAACCTCATCGGCGACTGGAACCGCTTCCGCATCCGCATGGTCGGCGAGAAGGTGAGCGTGTGGCTCAACGGGACGCTCGTCGTGGACAACGTGACGCTCGAGAACTACTGGGACCGCAAGAGCCCGATCTTCCCCTGCGAGCAGATTGAGCTCCAGTGCCACGGCGACCCGCTCGAGTTCCGCAATGTCTTCATACGCGAACTCTGATGCTTTCGTCCCACACAAGGCGCCGCCGATTTGATATAATCGGCGGCGTCAGGGCGAAAGGACAGAACAGAATGGCAGAGAAGAAAGAAAAGCCGGCCGACACGGCCAAGAAGGGCAACACGGCGCTCGACGCCGTCCTTAACCAGATCAAGAAGGAGTTCGGCGAACTCTCCATAATGCGCCTCGGCGGCGAGGAGCACGCCAACATACCTGTGATTCCCACGGGGGCGCTGTCGCTCGACCTCGCGCTCGGCGTGGGCGGGCTTCCGCGCGGCCGCATCGTGGAGTGCTACGGGCAGGAGTCGAGCGGAAAGACGACGCTCGCCCTGCACGTCGTCGCCAACGCCCAGAAGGCTGGCGGAGTCGCGGCGTTCATCGACGCCGAGCACGCTCTCGATCCGGGCTATGCCAAGAAGATCGGCGTGAACCTCGACGATCTCCTCGTCTCCCAGCCGAATTCCGGCGAGGAGGCGCTCTCCATCTGCGAGCAGCTCTGCAAGTCCGGCGCGCTGGATGTGATCGTCGTCGACTCCGTCGCCGCCCTCACCCCCCAGGCGGAGATAGACGGCAACATGGGCGACAGCCACATGGGCCTTCAGGCGCGCCTGATGAGCCAGGCCATGCGCAAGCTCACGGGCGTTCTCGCATCCACGAAGACTCTCTGCATCTTCACGAACCAGGTGCGCGAGAAGATCGGCGTGATGTTCGGCAATCCCGAGACGACCCCCGGCGGCAAGGCCCTCAAGTTCTACGCGTCGTGCCGCCTGCAGGTGCAGCGCATCGGCGCGATCAAGGATTCCGGTGGTTCGGTGATCGGCAACCGCACGCGCGTGAAGGTCGTGAAGAACAAGGTCGCGCCGCCGTTCGCGGAGGCCGAGTTCGACATCCTGTACTCCTGCGGCATTTCGTGGGAGGGGAGCGTCCTCGAGGCCGCGCTCAACCGCGGCATCTGCGAGAAGCGCGGTAGCTGGATCGCATACGGCACGGAGCAGCTCGGCCAGGGAACGCTCGCCACGATCGAGTTCCTCAAGAGCCATCCCGAGACGGTCGCGGAGATTGTTGAGAAGGTGAAGACAACGCCTCTCGCTCCCGGCTACAAGAAGAAGTAGTGGTTAGTGGCTAGTGGCTGGCGAGTTGAAAGAGAGGATACGATGACGCTTGAAGAGCAGGTCGGGGCCGTTGTGGCGGCCCTGGCCGACAAGAAGGCCGTTGACGTGCGCACGTACGACGTGCGCGGCGTGAGCGGCATCTGCGACGCGTTTGTCGTGGCTTCCGGCACTGCCGCCCCTCATCTGAAGGGGCTTGTGGCGGGAGTGCAGGATGCCATGAAGAAGGTCGGCGTGCAGTCCTACCGCACGTCGGGCGATCCGGAGTCCGGCTGGATAGTGGTGGACTACGTAGACGTGGTTGTGCACGTGTTCTCTCCGGAGGCGCGGCAGTACTATGCGCTCGAGAAGATATGGGAGACGGCGAAGCCCGTCCTTTGAGGCCGCGTTATGGACATCAAGCAGACCCCCCCGCAGCGGCAGTGGATTGCCGTTCTGGACTATGGATCCCAGTATACCCAGCTGATAGCCCGCCGTATACGCGAACAGGAGGTGTACGCGGAAATCGTCCGCTGCGACACGTCCGCCGCGGAACTAAGGGAGCATCCTCCGGCCGGCGTCATACTTTCGGGCGGCCCTAACAGCGTCTTTGAAGACGGTGCGCCGACAGTTGATCCAGCCATATTCGAGATGGGCGTGCCCGTCCTTGGGATATGCTACGGGATGCAGTTGATGTCCCACATCCTCGGCGGCAAGGTGGCGCCGGGAGAAGAGCGCGAGTACGGCAAGATGCCCATCGAGGTCATGCCCGGGAATCCGCTCTTCGACGAAATCCCGTCCACCATCACGGTATGGATGAGCCACGGTGACCGCGTGGAGGCGATACCGGGCAACTTCGAGCGCGGCGCCGTCTCGGCGACGTGTCCGTTCGCCGCGATGTTCGACAACTCCCGCCGCCTCTACGCCCTCCAGTTCCATCCAGAGGTGGTGCACACGCAGTACGGCACCGACATTCTGCGCAACTTCGTCTTCAAGGTGTGCGGCTGCCGCCGCGACTGGAAGCTCACCACGTGGGTTGAAGATTCCGTGCAGCGGCTTAAGGAGCAGATCGGCGGCGACGAGGTGGTGCTCGGCCTTTCGGGCGGCGTCGATTCGTCCGTCGTGGCCGTGCTTCTCAACAGGGCCATCGGCGGCCGTCTCCACTGCATATTCGTGGACAACGGCCTTCTGCGCTGGCGCGAGGCCGAGCAGGTGGAGGAGATGTTCAAGAAGAATCTCGGGCTCGACCTCACGGTGGTGCGTGCCGCAGACAGATTCTACTCAGCCCTCGCCGGCGTCTCCGAGCCCGAGGCCAAGCGCAAGATCATCGGCAAGCTCTTCATCGACGTCTTCGCGGAGGAGGCCCGCAGATTCAAGGACTGCCGCTATCTTGGCCAAGGCACCATCTATCCCGACGTGATCGAAAGCCGCAGTCCGCGCAAGGGACCGTCGCATACGATCAAGAGCCACCACAACGTGGGCGGGCTGCCCCCTGATCTGAAGTTCGAGCTCGTGGAGCCGCTCAAGGAGCTTTTCAAGGACGAAGTGCGCGCCGTTGGGCGCGTCCTTGGAATGGCCGACGAGCTTCTCGACCGCCAGCCGTTCCCGGGGCCCGGCCTCGGCGTGCGCATCCTCGGCGAGGTCACGAAGGAGAAGGTGGAGCTTCTCCAGCAGGCCGACCGCCGCGTGCAGGAGGAGATCAGGAAGCTGCCGGACTACAAGACGATCTGGCAGACGTTCGCGGTGCTTCTGCCCGTGCGCAGCGTGGGCGTCATGGGAGACCAGCGCACGTACGAGTACACCTGCGCCATTCGCAGCGTGAACTCCATCGACGCCATGACTGCGGACTGGACGCGCATCCCGTACGACGTCCTCGCCCGGATGTCCAACAGGATCATCAACGAGGTGCGCGGCATCAACCGCGTTGTGTACGACATTTCCAGCAAGCCTCCGGCCACGATCGAGTGGGAGTGAGCTGCGTCGGCGAAGGAGGTTCCGCATGGAGAGAAAGACGATTCCCCTCGGCGAGTACGAGGCAAACTGCACGATCGTGTGGGGGGCGGACAAGAAGGCGTGGGTGTTCGACCCTGGCGGCGACGCCGAGACGCTTCTCGCGTTTATCGGGAAGGGCGGGCTTCAGGTCACGCGCGTGCTGCTCACCCATGCCCACTTCGACCACATCGGCGCCGTTCCCGCGCTCGTCGGCGCCTTCCCCGGAATCCCGGTCCACGTCGGCGTCGGCGACAGGCCGTTCTTCGGCCATCCTTTCAACGCCAACCCGCCGGCCTATCCTTCCGTGCAGCCGCCTGCCACGCTGAAGGCCGATCTGTCTGACGGCATGATGCTGGAGGGCGACGGACTCTCCGCGCGCGTCATCGCCACTCCCGGCCACACTCCCGGCGGTGTATGCTTCTATTTCGAGGCCGAGGCGCTCCTGGTCGCCGGCGACACGCTGTTCGCTGGTTCGGTGGGACGGACTGATCTCCCCGGGGGCGACGCGCGCACGTTGCAGGCATCGCTTGCCCGTCTCAAGGCTCTCCCGCCGGAGACCGTCGTCGTATGCGGGCACGGTCCGTCCACGGACATTGGGCGCGAGGTGCGGAGCAATCCTTTTCTGGCCTAGCGGCCGCCGCGCCATGCGGCGGTGCCGCTACAGGCGCCCAACCGTCTCCATTGCGTTGGCGATCGACTTGTCGATGTCGAAATACTTGTACCCGCCGAGGCGGCCGCCGACCGTCAGGCCCGGGATCTTCACCGCCTCCGCCACGTAGAGGGCGAGCAGTTCGCGGGAGGCGGGAGAGTCGACGGGGTAGTACGGCTCGTCGCCAGGCTTCCACGTCTTCGGATATTCGCGGCAGATGATCGTCGAGGGGAGGGCCATGAGGGACGCATCCTCGGGATGGTAGTGCTTGAACTCGTGGATGCGGGTGAAGGGGACGTCGCCGTCCGTGTAGTTCACCACCGAGGTGCCCTGGAAGTCGGCTATGTCGAGACGTTCGCGCTCAAAGGAGAGGGATCGCCATGGAAGCGGGCCGAACTTGTAGCCGAAAAGGGCGTCGATGGGGCCGGAGTACAGCACGGGAACGCCGTCGCGCGCGGCTTCGGGATGGGCCTTTCGCCATTCGAGCCAGTCCACGCCGCACTCGAGGGTGATGTTGGGGTGGTCGAGCATCTTGTCGAACACGGAGTTGTAGCCGTCCAGCGGGATGCCCTGGCGGTAGTCGGGAAAGTAGTTGACGTCGTACGACGCGCGCACGGGGAGGCGGCGTATGATGGACGCCGGGAGGTTCTTGGGGTCTGTCCCCCATTGTTTCCTCGTGTATTCGCGTATGAATGCCTCGTAGAGCGGTCTGCCGACGAAGGCTATTGCCTGCTCCTCGAAGTTCTGCGGCTCGCCGCCCGATCCCTCCGCCGCCTCGCGGGCGATGAAGCCGGGCAGTTCCGCCGGGACGAGATTTGTTCCGTAGAACTCGTTTACCAGGGCAAGCCCCAGCGGGAGAAAGTACGTCTTGCCGCAGTGGCGGGCTAGAACCTTGTGCTGGTAGCCGTTGAACTCCGCGAAGCGCCGGATGAAGTTCCATACCTCGTCGAGATTCGTGTGGAAAATGTGCGATCCGTACGAATGGATCTCTATCCCGGTCGCCGGGTCGGTTTCACAGCGCACGTTGCCGCCGGGCTGCCGGCGCTTTTCAAGCACCAGAACCCTGCGTCCGCCCTCGGCGAGGATGCGCGCCGCAGTGCAGCCCCAGACCCCGGCTCCCGCCACTATCGCGTCAATTGGCATTTCCTGTCGCTCCTTCGCCCAAGATTATACCATATTTACCCTTTCGGCCACGAGCGCGCGCACACATTTTTTTTACATTTGGGTATTGCCAAACGGCCAAATTTAGACTATCCTTATTGACCATGAAGGCCCGCGGTGTATCGTGGGCTCTTCGCGAGTGTATTTAAATCAAGGAAACAGACAAACATGAACAAGGTTCTGCACGCGCTAGTCTACGTCATACTCGCCGTTTCAGGCGTGGCGTTGTTCTTTGAGATGAATCTCTTTGACAAGAAGGCCCTTTTGGCGGACCGCAACCGTCAGCTCGAGGACTATCTCATCAAGGTTTCGTTCTTCATCGAGAAGACGGACGCCGCGAAGCCAGCCACTCTTCCCGAGGCCAAGAAGGACATTTCCCCGGTGGAGGCCAAGGAGGTGGAGGTTCCCGAGACGGAGAATCTGCTCGAAGACTATCCCGTCCAGTTCGAGGAGGCAAACCGCGAGACTCTCAACTGGGACGACAAGGAGCGCATCCAGATGCGCAAGCTCTACAAGCTCGACGGCGAGGGCAAGCGGATACCTGATCCGGCAAATCCGGGCGACTTCGTGAAGAAGGGCCCTGACACGGCGGCCGAGCTTCTGGACGTCGTGATCACGCGCGCCAAGGACCAGCAGACGACGTTGAACCGCACACGCGCCGAGCTCAGCAGCCTCCGTTCGCGCCTGGAGACGCTCGTCGCGGACTACAACAAGCTCAAGCCGCCGGCTCGCGCCGACAAGATTCTCATCGAAGAGCTCAAGGCGAAGATAGCCCAGCTGGAGAGCGACAAGGCGAACCTTGAGGAGCAGGTGAAGAAGCTCAAGGGCCAGATCGAGGATCTGAACGCCGAAGTGACGTCCCTCAAGGACGAGGTGACACAGGCCAAGGAGGAGACCGAGGGCGTCAAGGAGGATCTTGCAAAGTCCCAGAAGCTCGTGGAGCAGCTCAAGAAGCTCATCCAGCAGAACCAGCGCCCTGCCGCAGGGTCTGGAGCTGCGGTCACTTCGCTTTCCGCCGGCAACAAGGGCAAGCTCGTGGAGGCGAACAACAAGTACATGTTTGCGATCGTGGAGTTTGACGATGACGCCATCAAGGAGCTGCTCGGCCCAGAGCGCCAGAACGCGCTGCCGTTTCTTGAGCTCGGCCTCCGCCGCAAGGGGGCCGACGGCGACGTCTACGTCGGCCGCATCCGTCTGCGTCAGGCCGTGGCCGGCAAGAACTTCGTGGTCGCCGACATCCTCGGCGACTGGCAGCAGCTTCCCGCGGAGGCCGGCGATGTCGTCTTTTCGGAATAGCGCCGCCATATTCCTCTTGGGCGCGCTGATCGGCGCGGCAGTCCTGTTCTCGGGATGCATTGCCGACACTGCGGCGGACTCCGATCTTCCGTGGGCGTCTGATCAGGGCTGGGAGAACATGATGCTCCTGCCGGGTGGCATGATGGACCGGTATGATTGACGGTGCCACGTTCAAGGTGGAGAAGGGCGGCGACCGGCTGGACGCCGCCCTTCTGCGTAGATTCCCCTCTTCCACGCGTGCGTTGTGCCGCGAGGCCTGCGCCGCGGGGGACGTTCTGGTCAACGGGCGCCCCGCAATCAAGGGACTGAAGCTCCGCGGCGGCGAGACTGTTCTAGTGAAGTCGCTTGCCGAGGCCGGCGACAACTGCGTCCGACCCGATCCTTCGGTAAGCGTGGACTGCATATTCTCGGACGATTCGCTTCTCGCCTTCAACAAGCCCGCAGGTCTCCCCGTGCAGCCCTTGACTCGCCATGAGACAGGCACGCTTGCCAACGGCGTGGCCGCCCGCTGGCCGGAGACCGTCCGTCTCGGCGACCGTCCGCTTATGGCAGGGGCCGTTCATCGAATCGATGCCGACACATCTGGACTCGTTCTCTTCGCCCGCACAGCCGCGGCGTTCGACGCCCTTCGCGCGCAGTTCTCCGCCCAGACGGTCCGCAAGACGTATCTTGCCCTCGTGGAGGGAGCGGTCGCCGTGGGGGGCACCTTGGAGAACGATCTCGTGCACGACCAGTCGGTGCCGTACTGTCGCATGGTGGACGTGCGGCGCGCGCGCGTCGCCGATCCAGGCACGCCGCTCCACGCCGTCACGCAGTTCAAGCCGATATCCAGGACGATGTGCGGCAACGAAGAGCGCACGCTTCTTGAGGTGACGATCTTCACGGGGGTCACGCACCAGATTCGAGCGCAGCTTTCGCTTGCCGGGATGCACATAGTGAACGACCGTCTCTACGGGGCGTTCGCGGTGGAGGGGATGATGGGGCATGCGCTGCATGCTCTTGCGGCGAATTTCGTCCATCCAGTCTCGTCCGTCCCGGTTGAAATCCGCACCCCGTACCCCGAGTGGGCGAAAGTCAACTAATAACCATGTTCGAATCAGCAAACAAAAAGACGGTGCTTCGTCTCCTTGTCGCCTCGGCGATGCTGGCGGGGCTTGGATATGCGGCCCAGCTTGGGGAGGATGGTCTGCTGGGCTCGTCCGGGGCCGTGTCGACATGGGTATATGGGATATCTGGAATCGTTTTGTACTACGCGATTTTGCTATCTTTCATTATTTGGCGCAGGCACTTGAAATCGCGTCGGAAATAAGGTATAATACACCTTCATTTTTTCAGCTAAGTAGAGGCAAAGATGAAAAACGACAACCTTCGCAACGACATCTGGAAGTGGCTGGCGCTTCTTATAATCGCCGTGTTTTCCATTTATGTTACGTTCCCCGTATCGGAGAAGATGCGCTTCGGTCTGGACTTGAAGGGCGGCACGTCCTTCACGCTCGGCGTGGACAAGGAGAAGCTGCGCGAGACGATCATCGCGGACAAGCCGGCCATCTCCAACGACACTGCCGCCATCGAGCGCGAGATACAGAAGGTCCTTCAGGGGTGCGACGCGCGCATCATACAGGTGGTCCGCCGCCGTGTGGACGGCATGGGCATGAACGAGCCCGTGATCCAGGGGATGAAGGATCATCGTCTGCTCGTCCAGCTTCCGGGCGTGGACGACGAGACGCGTCGTGCCGCCAAGCAGTCGCTTCAGTCCGCCTCCTTCCTCGAGTTCCGTCTTACGCATCCGCGCAACGACGAGCTTGTCAACAAGCTTCTTGCGCTCGACGTGGCTCCCGACGGCTACGAGAAGGGCGGCAACGGCTACGTGCGCAAGGCCGACTACGCCGAGGTCGCGGCGCGCAAGGGCTACGCGGCCCGTCTCGGGGCGTTTCACGTGCCCGATCCCCGCTACCAGTTCATGCTGGAGAAGACCGGCGACGGCACATACCGCCCGGCGTTCGTGGCGCGTTCGTCGCCTACCGGCACCTCCAAGCGCTTCACCGGCGAGTTTCTCACCTCCGCATCTGTCGAGCGCGACCCCGCCGGTTCGCTCGCCATCAGCTTCTCGCTCAACTCCGAGGGCGCGCGTCTCTTCACGCAGATCACGCGCAACTACGTGGCGCACGGCCCGAAGAACCCGACGGACCGCGGCCGTCAGCTCGCGATCATCCTCGATGACGTGCTAGTCTCCGCGCCCGTCCTCCAGAGCGAGATCGGCGCGCACGGCCAGATCACCGGTCACTTCTCCGCGGCAGAGGCTCAGCAGCTCGCGAACGACCTCAACTCCGGCGCGCTTCCTGCGCCTCTTGAGATTCTCGCCGAGTCCTCGGTGGCTCCCACCGTCGGGCAGGATGCGATCGACGCCGGTCTCGTCGCGGCCGGCCTCGGGTTCTGCCTCGTGGCGCTCTTCATGTTCATCTACTACTGGTTCACCGGTCTCGTGGCCAATCTGGCGCTCTTCCTGGACATCGCGCTCCTGCCTGCCGCCCTCGTCTTCGTCGCCAATGTCCTCGGCGTGTTCGCCAAGGACGCCTCGATGGGCTCGACGGGCTCTCTCGCGCTCCCGGTTCTCACGATGCCCGGCATTGCGGGCCTCGTCCTCACGCTCGGCATGGCCGTGGACGCGAACGTGCTCATCTTCGAGCGCATCCGCGAGGAGTTCCAGCGCGGCTCGTCCGCCGGCACAGCCATCAAGGTCGGCTACGGGCGCGCCTTCACGGCGATCTTCGACTCGAACCTCACCACGATCCTGACGGGCATCATCCTCTTCATCGTGGGCACGGGACCTGTGCGTGGATTCGCGATCACGCTCACCGCCGGCGTCGTGATCTCCATGTTCACTGCCGTGATCGTCACGCGCCTTGTCCTCGACAACGCCGTGGACCCCGACCGCATGAAGCCGTTCCGCATGATGCAGTTCTTCAAGGCGCCGAAGTTCGACTTCGTCCGCCTCGGCAAGGTGACGACGCTCGCCTCGCTCGTGATCATCGTCCTGTCCGTCTCGATCTTCTTCATCCGCGCGTTCACGAAGCCCGCCTCCGTGCTGGCCGTGGACCTCACCGGCGGCACCTCGATCGTCTATTCGTTCAAGCAGGACGCCAAGCCCGCCGTGGGCGACATCCGCAAGGTGCTCGATCCGTTCGACAACGCCACGATCATCCAGTACCAGGAGGGCGTGGGCGACTCCACCCTCCTCGTCAAGACCGGCCACTCCGCCGAGACTGCGAAGGAGAAGGGCGTCTCCGACGTGGGCGGCCACGTCACGAAGCTCCTCCAGGACAGCTTCAAGGACGCCGACATCAAGCTTCTCTCCGTGGACGAGATCGGCTCGATGGTGGGCGCCGACCTCAAGAAGTCCGGCACATGGGCCGTGATTCTCTCGCTCTGCGCGATCCTCGTCTACGTGGGCTTCCGCTTCGAGTTCGGATTCGGCCTCGGCGCGCTCGTCGCGCTCGCGCACGACGCTCTGATTTCGCTGGGCCTCTTCTCGCTCTGCGGCCGCCAGGTGTCGCTGATTGTCGTGACGGCGCTCCTCACGATCATCGGCTACTCGGTGAACGACACGATCGTGGTGTTCGACCGCATCCGCGAAGACCTCCGCAGGGACCAGAAGAGCTCCTTCAAGGACCTCTGCAACCACGCGCTCAACGCCTGCCTTGGCCGCACGGTGATCACGTCCGTGACCACGTTCTTCGCCGTGGCGGCGCTCTTCGCGTTCGGCGACGGCTCGATCTTCGACTTCGCTCTCGTGATGGCGATCGGCGTCGTGGCGGGCACGTACTCTTCGATGTTCATCGCCACGCCGATCATGATGTGGTGCTACAAGGGCCGCCGCCCGAAGTTCGAGGCGGAGAAGACTGAAAAGGCGAACTGACGGCCGCGCCTCGTGCCGGCGGACGGAGGGGACGCGGCGGCCGCCGCGTCCCTTTCTCTTGAAGGCGGACTGCGCGGCTGGCGAAAGGAGTTTTATGGACGAGAGAGATAAAGCGACGACGGCGGAACGAGTCGCGCACGACCGCGAGGCGTCCGTCGGGGTGGTGGAGCCGCGCACCATCTCCCTCGATCTGCCGCCTGGCGGCTTCCGGCTGGAGGACGGCGGGACTCTCGCGCGCATCGACGTCGCCTGGGAGAGCTGCGGACTTGAGAAGCCCGAGAACGACAACGTCATCTTCATCTGCCACGCTCTGACTGGCGATGCGCACGTCGCGGGGCGGCGGCCGGGCGAGGAGGAGTCGAGCGGCTGGTGGGACGGCATGGTCGGCCCGGGCAAGGCCATAGACACGGGCCGATACAGGGTCATCTGCGCAAACGTCCTCGGCGGATGCAAGGGGACGACCGGCCCGTCGAGCGTCAATCCCGCAACGGGCCGTCCGTACGGCTCCGCTTTTCCGCACTTCACCCTGGGCGACACGGTTGAGGTGTATCGTGCGTTCCTGCGCCAGATCGGCGTAACGCATCTCGCCTTCCTCGTGGGAGGCAGCTTCGGCGGAATGCAGGTGATCGAGTGGCTTGCCGCCCATCCTGGAGAGGTGGACCGCGCGGCGATCATCGCGTCCGGCGCGGCGCTCAACGCCCAGGCGCTGGCCTTCGACATAGTCGGTCGCGCCGCGATAGTCCTAGATCCTGAATGGAAGGGCGGCGACTACTACGGAACGCCCGGCCCCCGCATCGGCCTCGCATCGGCGCGCCAGGTGGCCCACATAACATATCTTTCCCTCGATCTGCTCAACCGTCGTTTCGGACGCAAGAAGCAGGATACGTGGCTCGCCAAGGGCAAGGCCTGGCTCGATGAACACGCCGCCTCCTTCGGCACCACCTTCGCGATAGAGAGCTACCTGGAATACCAGGCCCGCAAGTTTCTCGCGCGCTTCGACGCCAACTCGTATCTCCACATAACGCATGCGATGGACCGGTACGACGCAATGGAGAAGTACGGATCGCTCGATGGCCTGTGCGAACGAATCGACGCGAAGACTCTCTTCGTGTCGATCTCCGGCGACTGGCTCTTCTCGGAGGATCAGAGCCGCGTCCTTGCGCGCGGACTTCTCAAGGCCGGCAAGTCCGTCTCGTATTCGCATCTGGACATCAAGGTGGGACACGACGGCTTCTTGACGCATACGCGCGACCTCAGCCGCGTTCTCGCCGGCTTCTTCGACGAGTCTCCGCGCGTCGTGACCGACGCCAAGCGGCGCAAGCTCGCGCCGGTTGTGGACATGGTCCCTTCCGGTTCGCGGGTTCTCGACATCGGCTGCGGCTCTGGTTCGCTGCTCACCCTCCTCAAGGCCAAGGGCGTGCGGGGGACGGGCGTGGAGATAGACCACGCGAAGATATGCAACGGCATAGCAGGCGGGCTGGACGTCCTCTTCGAGGATGCGGACGAAGGGCTGACGCTCATCCCGGACGGCGCATACGACATGGCAGTCCTCTCCGAGACGCTCCAGACCGTCAAGAAGCCGCGGGAGCTTCTCCAGCAGATTCTGCGCGTTGCGAAGGAGGCCGTGCTCACCTTTCCGAACTTCGCCGAGCTTCCCATTCGCCTTCACCTCGCGTTCACCGGCTCCATGCCCGTAGGCGGCGAACTGCCGTTCGAGTGGTATGATACGCCAAACACGCACTTCTTCACGCTCAAGGACTTCCTTGCCCTTTGCCGCAAGGACGGCATCGCCGTGCGTGAGGTCAGGACGGAGGCCGACGGCTTCGTGGGGCGGATTCTTCTTGCTCTCGGCCTTCGAAACCTCGGCGCCTCGCGGGCGATAGTCCGCATAGCCCGCGCATAGCAGAGCACTTTGCGGGCGCATCTCCCGTGTAATTCGCCACCGCGTTTTCTGATGATTGCAAAAGACATGGTAGGGCGGCAGGGACGAGTGGACGAGTTTTCTAGGGCGAACACATCGAACCCGCGCGGACTCGACGCTCGCGCTTTCGCAAAAGGGACGGGCGCGTTCAAAAATTGCGACTGGAACTCCTCTTGAAAGCCAAAAGAACGCGCCACGACCATTCGGATTGGCTGCTGGCTACCGGTTGTTGAAACACTGTCCCACTCCGTCAGGAGGGGGAATCCTTTTTGATGTGTCGGCCCTACACGCTTATCCCGATTTTTGAATGAGACTCCGTCTCTGGGCGCGGACGTGTAGGCCTGTCGTGCCTGGCATGAACTCCGACGGCTTGTAAAAAGGCTCCGCTAACGCTACGCCCGGAGCTTCACGCATCAGCAGCCACGGATAAACACCCACCT
>Ga0310696_10003969_pt1 | contig 18276 bp, 14 predicted proteins | sample AusTroGonzalo_MG_4_FD_203885 | JGI IMG/M metagenome (GOLD analysis project Ga0310696, IMG submission 203885) | Bovine rumen microbial communities from tropical cattle in Woodstock, Queensland, Australia - Gonzalo_02 (v2) (version 2) | ecosystem: Host-associated > Mammals > Digestive system >...
TGCCCTCCTCCTTGCGGTCCTGGCAGAACTGGGCAATATTGGCAAGCAGTTCCTCCACATTCTGCAGGCGGCCCTCACCCTCAACAGTCGTATCGGAACGCAACTCTTGCATTATTCCGGTTTCCAGGACAATGCGGTCCGAGAGCTGTTGGGCATCAAGGGTTGAGGCATCGGCCATAAAACTCTCCATCATGTTACGGAAAGCGTCAAGTTTAGATGCCGTGCCGGAATTAACATTAAGCGAATAATCTGCAGGATTGCATATCACACTCCACAGGCTTACACCATTCTCAATTCCTGTGGAGAGTATCTTGCCTACCGTGGTCTGGCCTATCCCGCGTGCCGGATAGTTTATGATACGTTTGAACGCTTCTTCATCATTGGGGTTAACGCTCATGCGGAAATAGGCAATCACATCCTTTATCTCCTTGCGCTGATAGAAAGACAGGCCACCGTAAATCTTATAGGGTAATCCGCGTTTGCGCAGCGCCTCCTCAAGCGGACGCGACTGGGCGTTGGTCCGGTACAGTACGGCCATCTGGCTCCAAGGAACATCCTTGAAGGTATGCAGGTCCAGCAAGCGGTTCACCACCATCTCACTCTCCTCCAGGTCTGAGTGTGCACACTGTACCTTTATCTTGTCACCCTGCTCATTCTCAGAGAATACTTTCTTGGGAATCTGGGCGTGATTCTTGCATATAAGGCTGCCGGCCGCCTCAACTATGGTCTGCGTGGAGCGGTAGTTCTGCTCCAGTTTGAACAGTCTTGAATCAGGATAGAGTTTGGAGAACTTGAGCATGTTATCCAGGTTGGCGCCGCGGAAAGAGTAAATGCTCTGGGCGTCATCACCCACCACACAGACCTTAGCCCCGTTTCTTGTGAGCTGCCACACTATGCAGTGCTGCGCGTAGTTGGTATCCTGATACTCATCCACCAGGATGTGCCTGAACGTTGTCCCGTAACGCTCCAGCACATCGGGGTTGTCACGGAACAGTATGAAAGTATTAAGCAGCAGGTCATCAAAGTCCATGGCATCGGACTGACGGCAACGCTGTTCGTAACGCTCGTATATCTTGCCCACCATGGGTATGCGCTTGAACTGGTCATGTTTGTAGATATCGGCATTCTGAACATATCCCGATGCCGTTATCAGCCGGTTCTTGGCGTTCGATATGCGGTTCTGCACCACATTTGGCTTGTAAGTCTTGTCATCCAGCTGCATATCCTTTATGATGGACTTTATCAGATTCTGACTGTCAGTCTGGTCATATATGGTGAAGTTGGAGCTGTAACCTATCCTGTCAGCTTCACTCCTTAATATCCTGCTGAATATGCTGTGGAAAGTGCCCATCCAGAGATAACGGGCACGGTTCTCTCCCACCCGCGCAGCTATTCGCTGTTTCATTTCTCCCGCCGCTTTGTTTGTAAAGGTGAGAGCTAGTATGGACCATGGCTCGACACCCTCCTCAAGCAGATGGGCTATCTTGTAGGTAAGCACCCGTGTCTTTCCGGAACCGGCACCCGCAATGACCATGCTGTCACCCTCGGTATAGAGTACGGCGTCGCGCTGGCTGGGATTCAGTTCACTCTGGTAGTCTATCATATTATCTGTATCGTAACAAGAAGAACAATATATATTGCACGCGAAGTTACAAAATCACATTCTTTTAATTATCTTCGTAGCGTAATAAGAGACAATGAGTTTTCAACAACTGTTCCCGGTGACTGACAGCATTTGGATCTGCTTTGTGGTCCTGACACTGGTTCTTTTTGTGCCTATGCTCTGCAAACGGCTCCGTTTCCCGCAGATAGCAGGCCTGATAGTGACAGGCACGCTCATTGGTCCCGGATTGCTTGACATACTCCATATCACACCGGAAATCAGTTTCTTCAGCCGTATAGGACTGCTTTTCATCATGTTCTTTGCCGGGCTTGAGATTGACCTGGAGGAGATGAAACGCAACAAGGTATGGGGCGTTGTGTTCGGTGTGACGACATTCATTCTACCTTGGGCTTTATGCTATGTGGCAGGGCTTTACGTTCTTGGACTCTCTGCACGCTCCGCTGCCGTTACAGCGTGCATCATGGGTTCCCATACCCTGATATCCTATCCCATCATAAGCCGATACGGACTGGGACGCCGCAAGAGCGTTACCATATCGGTGGCAGGTGCTCTTGTAGCCATTCTGCTGGCACTCATAGTTTATGCAGTGGTGATGTCCACAAACGGTGACGGAGATTTCAATCCCCTATGGTTCTCCCTAAAGATTGCCGTCTATATCGCTGCGGTCATTATTATATATCCGCGCATGGCCCGAACATTCTTCCACCGCGTGACAAACAGTTTCTCACACTTCCTGTTCGTGATGATCCTGCTGTCACTAAGTTGCGGTCTGGCACAGATAATAGGGCTTGATTCCATAGTAGGCGCATTCCTGGCCGGCATAGTGCTAAACCGCTATATACCCAAGTCATCGCCCCTGATGAACCGCTTGGACTTTGTGGGCAACACGCTGTTTGTGCCATTGTTCCTGCTGGGTACCGGACTTATGATAGACCTGTCTGGCATGACCGGCAACTGGCTGTTCCTTACAGCTTTCGCCATACTTTTCATAGTAGGTACCATCGGAAAATGGCTGGCCGCCCTGCTGGTACAGAAAGCGAACGGATTCATGCGCAATGACCGACGTATCATATTCGGTCTTAGCGAATCACATGCCGCAGGCGCACTGGCAATTGCCATGGGAGCATACGCAGGCGGTCTGATGGACAACACCGTACTCAGCGCAACAGTTCTGATAGTGCTGTTCTCCTGCATATTGAGCAACATAATAACCGAGAACGGAGCATTGGCCCTGCATCAGGACGAACAGACCGATGTCACCGCCACAGAGTCCCGCCTCATGGTGATGCTTACAGGATCCAACACACTGCAGGCGCTAATGGACACTGCCATAACGCTATATGACAGAAACAGCCCCGAGCTGGTTGGACTGTACGTGACAGTAAACGGAGAGCATGCTCCCAAGTACCTGCAGGACGGCAAGGGCCGTCTGGAAGAGGCATCCAGGATTGCGGCATCGGCCGATGTTCCTTTCATTGCCCACAACCGCCTGGGCAACAACATAATTGACAGCATAATCCACGCATCCAACGAGTTCGGCACAGACCGCATTCTTATGGGACTGCCGCTGCGATTAAGCATAGACCTGCCTTATCTGGACAACATAATAAGCCCGCTCAATGACAGGTTCCACGGTCAGATAGTACTGCAGCGTTTTGTCGCGCCCATGAACACCATACGGCGCATTGTGGTGCTGGTGCCCGGCCCTGTGCTTCAGGATGACGCGTTTGAAAAATGCATGGCAAGCATCTACAGCCTGACAATGGCCATGGGTTGTGCCACAGAGTTCTACGGCAAGGACCAGCCCATATCGGCAGTGCGCGGAACAGGATTCAATTTTGCAAGCGGAAGGGTTCTGTACAATGAGGTCAGTGAGACCGCCGATATGCACTGGGTAATAAGCGGCCTTAAGACAGACCACCTGCTCATGATTGTAGGACCGCGCGACAGCGAAAGCCATGCCGGCCGTTCATTCCGTCACCTCTACGAGCGCATACATATGCCTGAGACCGATTTCTCAACCATGCTGCTGTTCCCCGAAACCAAGACCGTAAAGGGAAAAGAAGAAGCCACCCTCCGTACGGAGCGTGACTTTCTCAAGATGCTGAGAATGTGATTGTAAAACACCCCAATATAATATTCTCCAAATGGACGCTTTTAAAGAATCAATTCAAGCTGATTATTTCAGATACGGAGGAAAAAAACAAGCCGGAAGGTATCTTGTAAAGTTCCACAGACTGTTCAGGAAAGCCAACACCACCAGCAATCCTATCATTCTTGCCTGGTATAGATTCCGTCTTTCAAAACACTCCTCAAAGCACCACATAGAAATTGGCTATAACTGTAATATCGGTAAAGGACTATATCTGGGACATAGTTATAACATAACAGTCAATCCACATGCCATACTGGGAGAATGGTGTACATTGAATAAGGGCGTCACAATTGGCCAGGAAAACCGTGGTCTCAGGAAAGGTGCACCTACTATAGGTAATCAAGTATGGATTGGAGCCAATTCCACTGTAGTTGGAAAAATAACTATTGGCGATGATGTACTGATCGCACCAAATACGTTTGTCAACAGAGATATACCAAGCCATAGCATTGTAATAGGCAATCCATGCATAATAAAGCCATCGCAAAACGCCACAGAGGGTTATATTACAATCCGACAATAAACAAAGAAAAAACCCCGAAAGTCTTCTCCGACTTTCGGGGTTTTAAACATATACAGGTCTTTTGCCGTGAAAGATTTATTTGAAAATCAGCTGTGCAAAATTGTAGAGGCCATACTTCCAAACAACAAAGTTGTGACCTTCCTCGGGATACTTGATGAGGGTGCAGGGAATGCCGTTCTCGTCGCAGAAAGCCTTGAGCTGTGTGCTGTTGCCGATAAGGCCGTCGTTGCCGCCGCATACCATCCAGAGCAGCTTGTTCTCTTTCTTGACCTTATCTACATCAGGAATGAGCTGAGCGGCACGCTGGGTATTGGGCGCTGATGAAAAACCGCCTACATAAGCGAACTTGTCCATATTGCCGAGACCGAAGTTCAGAGATTGGCCGCCACCCATTGACAGACCTGCAATAGCAGTGTGCATCTTGTCAGTATATGTGCTGAAATGGCTGTTGATGTAAGGCATAAGGCTACCGATGAGGTCCTTGTCAAATACGCCGAAAGCTGCAGATGAAGCCATACCGCCGGCACGTGAGTCATTCTCTGCTGCACGTCCGTTAGGCATAACCACGATCATGTCAGCTACCTTGCCGTCTGCATAGAGGTTATCCATAATGATGTTTGGAACACCGCCGTCATTCATCCATTCCCACTCGTCACCGCCAATGCCGTGAAGCAGATAAAGAACGCTGTACTTCTTCTTGGGATCATACTTGGGAGGAAGATAAACGTTGGCCTTACGTACTGTACCTACTGACTCTGATTTGTACTCAATGAGCTGGACGGTACCGTGAGGTATTCCTGCACGCTCCTGGTCAAAACCTGCGGGAGCAGCCACATACTCGTCAAAGTTAACATCGGTCTGCTGACCACCGCCAAAACCGCCGAAGCCACCGAAACCGCCACCAAAACCGCCGAAACCGCCCATGGGGAAGTTTGGCTCCTGTGCACCGGCACCTGCTGCAACGAGGGCCAGAGCTACTGTAAACAATACTTTCTTCATCTGTCTGTTTTTATAAAGTAATATACAATTATTATACTTATATAGGCTTTTTGTTAAGTCCGACCGGCAAAAAACTGTCCCGGAACTCATGATATTCCAGTTTCCTTCAGAACAGACTTAATCACCTTCAGCCCGGTATCAAAAGCATAAAGATCTGAATAATCGGACCAGATATCCGATGACATGTTTTCCATTTCCGACAGCTCCTTAACCGTCTCCCTGAAACCGTCAACAGTAGAAAATGACCTGAAATATGGTTTTGAAAGCAGCGGCTCGAACCCATGTACTGAATACTCATGGGTTATTACCGGCAATCCCGCCTTGAGGCCATCCATTATCCTGAACTTGACACCGCTTCCGGTATTGGCAGGACATATATACACATCTCCCCGGGTTATGACATCATTCATATCTGCAGGATTCGGAATAAGGATCACATTATGGTATCTCTTACAGATACCGGTAATCTTACGGGTCGGATTATAACCGGCAATCAACACCTTACTGCCAGCAGGTAGGCAACCGTACAACCTGTCAAAGAAATATGATATGCCGTCCTCACCCTGTTTGTTGTTAAGCAATCCGGTTATTACAAATGTCTGGTCCCGGTTCATGCGTTCCTGCTTCTCCGGCACAATTATTTCCTTATACTCAAAAACCCCGGTCAGTCTGTTTGCATTATTGACACCATATGTCTTTTCATACATATCCATGTCGTGCTGAGACAGGAAAAGGTTAACGTTACTATGCATATAAGCTCTTTGCTCGAGAGTCCTTATATGACGCAGCATCACACCCCTAAAAAAAGGAATCTTGCAATTGTCCCTGAAATAATCCCTCTCAAAATTATGAAAGACAGTTATTACATTGATGCCCAATGACCTGAGGTCACTGACCATTGAGCCGCTTTCGCGACAACCGTTAATGACTACAGTCGAGTACACATCGGGATTATCCTTGACAAGTTTCTTTACAAAACCGGAATACCGGTCAATCCTGCCGGTAAAGAAAGACAACAGTCTGGAAAAAACCAAGCGTTTAGGCACCCTTATGATGCTGTTATAGGGAAAGGTGTCATCCGGCTTACTGTCGCTCTCAGCCGGAACACATATATCAGCTTCACCGCCAAAACAAACGCTGAAAGCCTTGACATAGGCATGACAGGCAAAACTTCCGCCTCCTATGCCAAACGGGTCGGAATGAGATATGATCAGGACTCTCTTCTTCTGCATGTCAAAAACTGAATTTCTCCCTGTAATTGAAACTGTATTTAAGTCCGCTCTTCCTCTCTGAAATATATCTGGCCGGTACTCCTCCAACAACGGTCATTGAATCTACATCCTTTGTAACTACCGCGCCGCATGCCACAACCGCACCCTTACCAAGCACGACACCGGGAAGGACAGTGGCCCGTGTTGCAATCCATACATAATCCTCTATGCAGACACTTTTCTTTACAAGAGCATGCATATCATCATTCTGGTCATGCTGTTCTGTAAGTATGAACACATCCTGCGCAATATCCACATTGTTACCTATTACCAGTCCGCCTCTGCCGTTCAGCAGCACATTCTTGTTTATTACGCTATGGTGTCCTATTGATATTTTGCTTGGCTCTTTCACGTCAACATTCCGGCCTATATATGTCCTCTTTCCCAGCGATTTCACGAACAGCCTCAAATACCATCTTCTCAGATCAGCGAAAGGCAGCCATAGAAAAAACGGACTGGTCAGGTTAAAAATGACATTTATGATAGTATGAAGCAGATGTTTCATCGCCTGCCGAATAAGTTCTGGAAATAATTCAATGTCTTCTTGCAGAAATAGAACGGCAGGAAAACAAACGTAAACATCAATACCGAAACAGGCTTGGAATAGCCCAGGATCTGCCGATAAATTGCCACATTGTATTTAATCAGCGGGAATTTCTCCCTCGATACGGAACCTGTCCGTATCCTATAACATGCCAGAGGTTCCCTAACACCATAAGCAACACGACACTTCCTGATAAGTTTAATATTAAGTCCCCAATCCTGACGCTTACGGATCTCAGGCAGAAACTCAAGCCCAGTAACCTTACGGTCATACATCATTGTCAGGAAACCGATGGCATTGTCACATACGATACGCCAATATGGGACCCTGCAACGGCACTTGACAAGTCCTGTAATCGCATCATTCTCATCACATGTATAATAACTGGAATAAACCACTCCGCAACCGGTCCTGTCCATCAAAGCAAGTTGTTTTTCAAGCTTGTCAGGTTTCCAAGTGTCATCACTGTCAAGAAATGCTATATACTGACCATTGGCATAACTTATGGAGTAATTCCTGGCAATCCCGGGACCGCCATTCTCTGCAAGTTTCAACAGACGGATTCTAGGGTCTTTCTTCATGTACTCCTCAACAATAGCCGGACCGTTATCAACCGAACAGTCATCAGTAATGACCATCTCCCAGTTGGTATATGTCTGTGACAAGACGGACTCTATCGTTCTCCCGATAAAGTCACCGGAGTCATATAAAGTTGTTATTATTGAAACAAGCCCCTCTGTCATCGCGCTGCAAAGATAATGTTTTTAACAGACAATTAATTCAGATTTATCATATTGCCTGTCATCTCAAGGAACCGGTCAGTATAGAAATCCATCAGTCCTCCGAGTGATGTAAAAGTCATCTCACCAAAAACTATACGGCCGGCTATATTGTAGAGATCAACTCTGACAACAGGAAACGGTGCCGCCAGTTTTTCAGCAACCTCAAGCATCCCCGGCAAGTTCATGGGACGTGGGATCAATCCGTCTCTCATATAGTGGCTATTGAATACAGAATACTCAGGATGTGCATTCCAATCAGTATCGTATGTCATTACCTTTGTACCGGAATGCGTGCGGTCTGTGCAAGTCCAGATATAAGATGCCTTACCGTTAAAGCACCATATCTTGTAATCAATCAATGATGTGGAATACTTTGCCGACTCCTCGTCATTATCCAACAGTTCCTCAATCACCACCCGTGGTTTTATTCTGGAGTAATGAAGATTCCCCTCTGAAAGACCATATGTCTCATGCAATGTTGCGTTAAGTCTTTTTCTGATTTGCTCAATATCGGCACTTGACTTATCTCTGACAATCATTGCATCGCCTGAGCCATGTGTGGTCTTTAACACGAAACTATCCGGAAGCGGACCGAAATCAATGGCATCAACGTTTTCCCATACTCCGTATAATGTGTTCAATATCTGTTCCAACCCACATTCCCTCACATAATCACGTACCTGATATTTATCGCTTAGTCTTGTCCATTCCGAGGTATCCGTCCTTAATGACAGATATTGTATCTTTTCATTAAGTGTCTGAGGATTATCAAGATTCAGTTTCTTGTGAAAACGCAACCAGTAACGGATTCGTATTATCAGTTCAGGGTGTTTCCTCCCTATTGATGATACCACCTTCTTTATTAAATTCTTCAATACTGCCATATCACTCAATAAACCCTTGCATTCATACCCAGATCCTCAATCAGTTTCTTATCCAGCACCTTCTCTACATCATACAGACGGCTACGTTCCAAAGCACGGGAACGCATAGGCTGCAGAATGCCCCGGTCTTCAATGACAGTTCTCATTTTTTCCGTGAGGGCCTGGTTGTCGCCAACGGGAAACAACATCCCACAATCTCCTTGTCCTATTATCTCCTGGGCATATTGCCAATCTGAAGCAATCATGGGCAAAGCTGCCATTGCGGCATCCGCAACAACACCTGGAAATCCTTCTGTAACATGCATGGTGGGAAAAAGCATTGCATCATATCCTGCCAGAATCCTGTAACCATCAGCACTGTTAAGATCAAGAAAACCATTGTAATGCACATTAGGAAGTGTTTCCAGAATGTTCATGAATCTTTCCTTGACATCAGAATCAATCCTGCCATAGAAATCAACCTCGAACAGATTCTCCATTCCGTCTGAATTCAATGTTGTCACAGAATTAAGAATATGGAATACTCCTTTCAGTTCAGTAAGTCTCGACAGGAATACAAATCTGACTTTACCTTCATGAATGATACTGATATCCGGAACATACAGGACAGGCTTGAAATTATAAAGCCTGTATGTATTGTCAATTCCCACTTTATGGTAAAGTTCCCTAACCTTATCAGCCTCAACAACTATACGTTCCAGTTTCTTGAATGGTTCCGCTTTGTATATACCATCCCTGATCTTAACCGGAGTATATCCCCCGATCATGAAATAATATATTCTGCTTCTGAGATGAAGTGATGTGGTAAGTCTGACTAACCTATAGGCACTGACGTTTGAGGTTGAGATAACAATATTGTCAAACCTGTCAAAAAGAAGTCTCCACAACACTTTCAGTAGGATTAACGGATTCCGTTTCCATTTTTGTGTATCCACATAACAGACATCACCTAAATCTTTCTTGAAATAGTCCAGAAGGAAACGGTTCTTTACAGCATCGCCGGCTTGAGGGATATTCGGATAATCCAAAGCACCTAAAAAGAAAAGACGCTGTTTCATTCTCTTACCGTTTGTATATTACAACAAAGGTAATTATTTTTTGTTTACGAATGAATAATATGCCCAAAATAGTGACAAAGTATATACGACAGAGCTTAGGATCAATGTAATGATTGCACCATTAATATTCCACAACCATACAAGCAGGAACGAACCGGCAATCTTTACTGTTCCACAGGCAAAACTACTGTTTCTGATACTCAAACCTTGTCCGTGTGAGCCCAGATATCTGTTAATCATTTCGCCCACCCCATGAATACTGAAACCAACGGCAAGCCAGGAGGCATACTTGGCCACAATCCCGTATGATTCGTTATACAACTTCATTACAGGATGCACCAGAACCATAAAACCGACACATGATACGATTGTCAGGATTATTGTCATGGCAAACACCTTACCAGGAATACGTTTTTCGTGAACAAAGCGTTTGAAATAAGTAGTTCCTACTATTCCCGGCAGATATGAAAGCGGTTGAGCAAAAGACAACGCCAAAGTATAAAAGCCCACATCAGTATTTTCCTTGTTAAACAATCCCAATGTGACACCGGCCAGATAGTTGGTAGCAACCATTGCCAATGACCCCCAATACAGATGGATGCCGTATTCGTGGTTTTCTTTTCTGATGGAATCAAATACCGGCTTAAGGTTGTTGAATGACGGTCTTGTGGAAAAAACTATTATTACAAGCACTAATGAACATACGCCCCAATGCAATAAAAGCACCGTTCTTGAATCAGCACCGAATCTGTTATACAGTAAGAACGCAACAGGTATATAGCATAACACCGGCAAGACTCTGGCAAGCGCAAGGCGTCCAATATGGTTATCGCCTTGGGCTGTCGTGTTCATGTAGTTTGTAAGAAGAGGATAAGAACAAACCGGCAATGAAAGAAAGAAAAGAGCCCTGATCTCCGGTCTGTTTATATGGAGCAGGCCAATCATTAATGTCGCCAATATAAGCATTGACACAGCAAACGCCAGGAAGACTATCAGTGCACCCCTTATCCTTGCGCTATGACGTTTGTCATCAGACAAGGCCAGAAGCCGGCTACCGGACAGGAACCACCCGAACAACACCACCCACGAGATAAGTTGAATGGCATTGAGCACATATTTTACATCACCATAATCTGACGGAGAAAGGAAATCAGTATTAACCTTTGATGCCACAAAGTTCAGTATGGCACCTAAAAAAGTTGCCACATACAAAACTATGACCTGTTTCCTTCCCTTATCCATAACGGTTCAGATATTGTCAAAGAAAGAACCTTCAATTACTATTGAACGGAAATCTTCATAATTGATTCCTTCCTTGGTTTTGGCGTCATGCATCAGCCTGACAACCAGTCTTTGGGCGCTGTTTTTATCCAGACCATCCCGGATAAAGTAATGCCGGCAACGTCTGCGGCTTAAAAGACGTATCAGAGCGGTACTGAAAGGATTATAATATTCACGTACAACTATAAGCCTGCCCAGATAATACAGATAATCACGTCCAAGTTTTGCTCTTGCGGACATCTTCCTGGCCGAGGATCCCACTTTGTGATAGATTACTGAATCTGTCAGGATAACCATTTTCTCACCATGTTGTTTCATCCTGTGGGCAAATTCAAAATCTTCTTCCCCAAAGAAAAAACGTTCCGTCAACAGATTTCCGTTGGGATTAAGCAATGACGCATCGGCATACAAGGCGCACCCTGAGATAAAGGACACCGGCAACTCAGCCGTTTTCAATGTACCGGCATCCATATCCTTAAAATATGCCTTTCGGGAACCGAAAACCAGTTCTCCGCCACAAGACCATATCTTATTCCTGTCATACCAATATTTAATCAGTGGGCCCAACACCTTAATTTCAGGATGACGTTTCCTGTAATCTTCTATCTTGACAAGAAAATCAGGTTCCACCTCCGTGTCATTATTAAGAAGCATATAGGAATCCGGATTGTATTTGGCTGCATGACTGACAGCACGGTTGTTACCTACGGCAAAACCCCAGTTTTTTCCCAAAGCGACAACGTCAACCTTAACTGAAAGATGACTGGAATAATCCCTTATTCTGGACAGGCTGTCATCAGTAGAACCATTGTCAGCCACAACAACCACGAATTCACCTGCCGCCTTGTCCAACGAATCAAGACATGCAATCGTGTCATCCGCTCCGTTCCAGTTTATTAGGATTATAGCTGTCATATACTAGAAGATTATCGCAAAGTTTCTAAGGTTTTCCACGTAACTCTCTCTTACGTTATCAACCTTTGGATTGAATACTGAATTATAGGGAACGAATATGCAATATGTATGCGTACCCGGATATGTTTCAGAACTGTCCTTAAAGTAATACCAATAATAATTGAAACTCAATACAAACACCACCGACAACGAAACGATAGCCGTTACGTGCCTCTCACTCCATTTTATCTCTGAAAGAAGATCGTACATTGTATTGACGAACATGACAATGAAGAAAGGAATGAAATAGTTCAGGAAACGTCCTGCTACTCCCAGATATGAAGACAATCCATAGAAGACAACCATAAAAGATACAATTGGTACGAAATCATATTCATCTTCCAACTGATTCTTTTCCCTCAGCCATATTACTCCCAATACCGGCAAATACTTTATAAGTTCAAACAACTTTCCTGTCAGATTCTTTATATCCTGTTGGAAATAATTGTCAATTACTGTTGACATCTGTTCATTGGATGAAAGCATATTGGTTGCCAGCCTGGGAATATCAACCACCATGGTAAATATAATCACTACCCCTAACACCATAACCTGCAATATCCAGTTGGGACGTCTGAAAACCAACGGGAACAGAGGGAAAAGCAGCATCACAGCAGATGAATAATGGATAAAAAGCGCTATGACACATACCAGATAATATCTCAACAGTTTTTTTTCAAGAAGCAGATCTGTGGCCCATAAAAGAAGGCTTATACACAAGACCTCTCTCAATATTTCCATACTGAAATAGCACCAGTAGCCAACAAACCACACCAGAATGGCAGAAAAATAATATCTGGGACAATATTTTCTGAAGAAATGGAAAAAAGACAGATTGACTATCAGCGCATGGATAATCTGAAAGAAAGTGAAACTGTCATTGACAGAACGTGAAACAGCTGCTATTATATACCATAATGGATTGAACCGGGCAGTCTCAAAATCAAAATAGCGAAGTTCATCAAGTTTGGGATACATGCTGAACTCGGCCATATATACCAAAGTGTCACCTCCCACCCTATAACGAAAACCCGCAACAGCAACAAGAATAACAAGTGATGCCAAACGCCATATTCCTTCTCCTCCTTTTCGAGCCAGGATATCATACCTGATTACAGGAATAGCAAGAAACAGAAACAGGAGTATGTAAATCATTATTGAAGGCCCTTCAATTTCATAACCAGGTTACGGACAGGTTCTTTTAACAGAACCCAACCCACAGCAAAGCAAAAACCTAAAGCGGTATAAAAGAACAACAGAATCAGTCGTCTGACCGATGAGGGCTTAGCCGGAATTGCCGCCGGCTTTATTGTTGTAAACACAGGCGTGTTATGTTGAAGTTTGGCCTGTGAAAGCAATAACTGTTGAGCCCATTGGGAATAAAGGGTGTTCTTAAGGTTTTTATCATCCTCAAGACGTTCTTTTTCTATAAGTACTCGCTCAAGATTAACATTCCTGTTATGATCTACAAAATCTGCGTATTCAGCTTGCGCCTTCTCATATTCCTCCTTAGACTCCAAATATAGTTTCTCCATATACTGGCAGTCTTTTTGCGCTTTTCTGGTGCGATAATCAATCACTCTGTTCTCCAGTTCAGATTCCACATTCTGAGCCATAATAGCAGCAATCTCCGGGTCAGGATCCCTGAAAGAAAGAGTTATCACATCTGTCTTCTTATCAACAAACACGTTGATTTTGTTCTTAAGAACTTCTATCTGTGCAAGTTGCGATTCCGACAAACGATATGGATCAAAGACAAAAGGATCTCCTTTGAACGTATTTTCTTTCTTAAACAATCCCATTAACTTCTTGACAGCTTTTTTAGGAGCGCCTATGACTTTGCCAAACCAATATCTTTTTTGCAGTCTTGCCTGATAATACGAATAAGTGGTATCAATCATCCCGACAGATGACGTAACCCTCACGTCCATTAATGAAGTCAGGAACGGCAACGAGTTGACAATATCAGGATAAATCAACGGATATATGGCATCGGACGAACTGTTGAAATCAAGTCCCACCATTGATGCCAATGAGTTGAGATTGCCGGATAATGAAGAAGATTCGGAACTTTCAGGCGAAACAACAATCTCTACACTGTATTCTTTCACAGAAGTAATTGCCAATAGCATTCCTATTATGAAAGCAAACAATGTGAAGACAATTATAAATTTCTTCCTCTTTAATATCAGGGCAAACAATTCCAGAATATCCTGTTCCCTGACAATAGGCTTTTTCTCTTTCTCCATGCCGTCGTCATTTCAAAAGATTCATAAGAGCAAGTACCACTGTTGCGAGTGAAGCGGAGGTAGAACCTAAGCTGAGTATCTCTGTGGTCTTCATACCCTCACGTTCCTTACGTGCCGGAACTATTATCTCACAACCCGGCTGGACCAGATTGGACGAGTGGCGGCGAGCCTTGGCTACGGATCCGTTCATGTAAACAATGTAAACCTTGTTACGCTTGGCTTTCTGGGAATAACCGCCGGCCTTGTCTATGTAATAACCCAGACTCTTGCCCTTGACATAAGGTGCAGTATTGGAGAACATGACTTCACCGTCTATCTTGACCGTATTGTTTATAGACGGTATCACAATGCGGTCACCGTCACGCAATACAATGTCTGCCGAACTGCCTGGATGACGCATTGCTTCAGAGAGGTCTATACCTACGCTGTACGTTATTGTCTTTTCAAGCTTGTCAATGGTCTTGGCCAAAGCCACTGAGTCATTTGACGCAAGAACCTCTGCTGTACTGAGCATACGTGCACGCTCGTCAGCAGTAATCTGACGTTCCAGACGTGCTCCTTCAGGATATGCCTCCGAACTGAACTTGCCCACTCGTGTCATGATATCACTTAGACGCTCGGTATTTGTTTCCATCGAATAGTAGCCTGGGAATGTAACCTCGCCCTGAACAATGACGTGACGGTTAGTAGCATAGCCAGGGCTGCGACGTACGTACACCTCATCGTATGGCATCAGACGGAAGCCGTCATCACTTATGGAAAGATTCTCATCTATCGTAAACGAGAAAGTCACGGTAAGTGAATCAGTCTTCTCAGTGGCACCCTTGTCACTAACGCGACGTACGACATCCACTTTTGACACAGAAGCATCCTCCTTGAGTCCTCCGGCCTGAAGGATAAGGTCCTCAACACTCATATTGTCAGAATACCGGTATACCCCGGGAAACAGGACCTCGCCAAAGATGCCGAAAGTTTTTACCTCACCTATCTCCAACACACTGGGGATAAACAACACGTCATCATTACGCAACAGCTCATCTGACACTTTACCATCCATAAGACCCTTGATATCTATGGAAAGATTTGTAAGTGTCTTGTCCGGATTGGTGCGGCTCAACAGGGCACGCGACGGGAAGGCATCTTCCTTAAGGCCACCGGCAACATTGATGAGGTCACGCAAAGTGGATATGGAACCGCCTATCTGGAAACGGCCCGGACGGTTCACAGCACCGCGTACTTCGGCCACGTTGGAATATGTTTCACGGATAGAATCAACATAAACGAAATCACCATCCATCAGGGAGAATCCGTCAAAACCAGTGTCATGAACAGTAAAGACTTCACGCTGATATGCTCCCATACGTTCCACACGCACGTCCTTGCGGTAGGCGTCCGAAGAAAGACCGCCGGCATAACCTATCAGCGTGGACAGGGTTTCACCCTCTTTCATCTCGTAGAACATGGGGCGACGTACGCGGCCCTCTATGCTGACCAGGACAGACTGGGGTGACACCACAATGGCATCATTATCCTCCAAGCGCATGTCATCACTCATGCTACCACGCATTATATAGTCATACATATCAACAACTGCAACTTCACGTCCGCCACGATAAATGCGGATGTCACGCAAAGAACCTATGTCACTCACGCCGCCGGCCATATAAATGGCGTTGAATATGGTAGAAAACGAAGACATCAGGTAAGTGCCGGGAACGGATACCTCACCCATGACATTCACCTGGATAGAACGGTTCTGTCCCAGTGTCAACTTGATACTGGAACCTGAATCGTCACCATCCAGACCGGAGTAAATGCGGCTGAAGACCTTCTTGACGTATGAGTCGGCCTCACGCACTGTCTTACCGTTCAGATAAACAGGACCAAGGTCGCTGACCATGATGTTGCCATCCGGGGATATAACCTCACGAACCGTGGTTTGTGACGCACCCCAAATATCTATGATTACCTCATCGCCAGGACCTAACCTGTAATTGGGAGGGGTCGCCAAATTGACGTTTGGGGTAAAAGACTGGCCACGACCGGAAAAAATGTCGTGACCATAGATGTTGCTTACCGTTGTTGGTATTTCAATATTCTTCAACACATCCAAAGAGTCTGAGAAAAGGAAACCGGACTCGTCAAGCAGAGCTTGAGGAGAACCATCGTTGACATCCGTACCCACACGGTTGACAGCCTGACCGACAGAACGGACCCTGGGTTGATTCTCCGGTTGTTCAGATGCTACTAATGACGCCCCGGATAACTGGCCGCGTCCGTAACGTTCACGTATACGCTGTATTTGCTGTATAGTGACACCCCTTCGGCTAAGTTCCATGACAATCTTCTCTTGGGACATTCCCTGAGACTGACGCTCGGACACGAAACGAATAATACTTTCATCAGACATCTGAGCGTATGATAATATACTGCAAAGAACTAATAACAATGATAAAAAGATCCTTCTCATATTTGGAATTAAAGGGTATTTAGAACTTCTTGCCGCTGAACACAGAGAACGCGGTTCTGAAGATAATAGACAAATCAGTAAATATAGTACGATTATCGAGATACTCAAGATCGTACTCAAGGCGTTTAAGCATCTTGTCCATGGTGTCAGTATAGCCATTGTAAATAGTAGCATATGACGTTACACCGGGACGCATAAGATAGATGAACCGGTAATCGTCCGTTTCGCGGTTAATCTGGTCAATGAAATACTGACGCTCGGGACGGGGACCTACAAAAGACATATCACCACGCAGGACATTCCACAACTGAGGAAGTTCATCAAGATGGTGGGCACGCAGAAAACGGCCGAAAGGAGTCAGATAAAGATTGCGCTCGCCCTCCAGACGCGGTATATTTCCATGAGACTCGGCATCGACACGCATGGTACGGAACTTGTAAATAGTAAATGGACGTGCTTTATATCCTATACGTTCCTGACGGAAAATGACCGGCCCGTCGCTGAACAGCAGAATAATTGAGAAAAGAAGGATAAGCGGTGAAAAAACAATAATTCCCAGCATCGAGAAGACTATATCGAACAAACGTTTAATAAAATGCTGGAAACCACCCATGGCATCCTTATGCGCCATATAGTTTACATTGCCGTAATCCTGAATATTATATTTTATCATCTCACCACTTTTTTATTAAAAAACGCACATAAAACGCAAAAATTGTGCATCTGCAAAAAATATTACCGGAATATCCGGATCATCCATAAACAAGCCACTTACCTGACAATAAAACAAGGCTTATTCAAGAACTTGCAAAAGTAATAAAAATTCAGATGAGTTTCATAAAGTATACACCTCTTTTTCCCGTCCTGCAACTATCAAAGAAAACAAATCTTCCGTCACGTGAAACTCTGGGATGCAAATCACAGGCAATATGCCCCTTGCGCGGACTGGACTGGAATGTTTTTGGAGAATAGACCGATGCCAAAAGTTCCGCTTTTTGGTCAGGAATATTTACCCGGAAGATTTTTGCCATCCTGTATTTGTCAGGATATGTATCTGTAATAAAGATGTCATCTGAAACAAAACTCTGATGACCGTCGGAATTCAAGACGGATGGAGCTATAACCCTGTATGAATCAATGTCATTCATATCAAAAAGCACATGACAGCTATGACCGTCGATAATACAGGATGCCAGCAGCTGATTTCCTGAATTCCAGACATAGTGAGAGCCGGATATCTGTGAAGGTAATTCCGTAAGATTGCCGTTTGTGCGGTCATAGACCATTATCCTGGTCCATCTCTTAAGGTCAGTCCCTGTACGTAACCTCCATCTGTGCAGGAAAGATATGTAACGGTCATCGGGCGAGAATTCAGTATGCGTGACATAATGCATGTAACCTTCCCGGAATTCTTCCGGTACGCTCCCCGCAAGAACGCTCAATGGTACCACAAGATCCATTACGTCTTCAGCAAGATTGACA
>Ga0310696_10003970_pt1 | contig 18275 bp, 15 predicted proteins | sample AusTroGonzalo_MG_4_FD_203885 | JGI IMG/M metagenome (GOLD analysis project Ga0310696, IMG submission 203885) | Bovine rumen microbial communities from tropical cattle in Woodstock, Queensland, Australia - Gonzalo_02 (v2) (version 2) | ecosystem: Host-associated > Mammals > Digestive system >...
GGCGGACTCGCCATCGAGGAGCCGGCCCGCGAGTCCAGATAGACGCCGAGCCGCGGATTTGGTATCATATATGGGCTGCGCCGCGCGGCGGCGCAACCGATAAACAAAACAAGAGGAGGGAATAGAGATGGCTAAGTGGGTCTGCCCCGTATGCGGGTATGTTCACGAGGGTGATTCGGCGCCGGAGAAGTGCCCGCTTTGCGGGGTCCCGGGTTCGAAGTTCCTCAAGCAGGGCGGCGCCGGTGACGGCGCGCGCGAGTTCGTCTGCGAGCACCACGTCGGCGACGGCATCGTCGACGACGCAGAGGTCACGCAGGGGCTCAAGGACCACTTCTACGGCGAGTGCACCGAGGTCGGCATGTACCTCGCCATGTCCCGCCAGGCGGACCGCGAGGGATATCCCGAGGTCGCCGAGGCGTACAAGCGCATAGCGTTCGAGGAGGCCGAGCACGCGGCGAAGTTCGCCGAGCTCCTCGGCAAGACCATCGACATGGTGACGGACTCCACCAAGGAGAACCTCCGCCGCCGCGCCGACGCCGAGGCGGGAGCCACGGCCGGCAAGCTCGCCATCGCCAAGCGCGCGAAGGAGCTCGGCTACGACGCCATCCACGACACGGTCCACGAGATGGCCAAGGACGAGGCCCGCCACGGCAAGGCGTTCCAGGGTCTCCTGAACCGCTACTTCAAGTAGTTGAAGCCGTATTCGTCCATAGTCAGGCTTGTCTGGCCGATCGCGCTGGGCATGCTCAACAACGCCGTCCTCAGTTTCGTGGACGGCGTCTTCCTTGCCTGCGATTCGATGGAGAGCCTGGAGGCGTCGCTCCCGGCCTCCATGCTCGCGATCCTCGTGATGGGCTTCTTCCAGTCCGTCGTCGCCTATTCGGGGACCTTCGTCGCGCAGTACCACGGCGCGGGCGACGCGGAAGGGGTGCGGCGGAGCTACGTCGCGGGGACGCTTGTGGCCTTCGCGGCGGGAGCGCTCTCCGTCGCGTTCATTCCCCTCGGACGCTCCGCCGCGTCCCTCATGTCCGCGAATCCGGACGTCGTGTCGCGCGCGGCAAGCTACTACACGATAGTCTCGTTCGGCGCCGTCGCGCTCTGCGGACAGATGGCGGCGTCCTCCTACTTCACCGGGATCGGACGCACGCGCCTCGTCTTCTGGGTCAACGTCGTCGGCAACCTGCTAAACGCAGAACTGGACGCGGTGCTGATCTTCGGGCTTTGGGGATTCCCCGCCCTCGGCATGGCCGGCGCCGCGTACGCGACCGTCGCCGCGATGTTCCTGCAGTGGGGCGCGCTCGCGTGGTTCGCCCGCAAGGACTTACCCCGGGGTCGGCAGGCCCCCGCAACCGCGGCCAGCACCCCGTCCGTCGGATCCATCCTCCTCAAGGTGCTCCGATACGGGATCCCGTCTGGCGCCTATTCGACCCTCAACATACTCTCGTTCACGATTTTCGTCTTCGTGACGGGACGCGTAGGCGACCTCGAGTTCGCCGTCTCCAACGCATGCTTCAAGGTGAACTACCTCCTCTTCGCTCCGGTCGAGGGCTTCGCGATCGGCGCCGCTACGCTGGTCGGGCAGGCGCAGGGCCGCGGCGATTCCGCCGCGGCGCACCTGGACGCGATGCGCACGCTCGCCCTGGGCCTGGGCTTCGCCATGCTGCTCACGCTCGCCGCGTTCCTACTGCGCCATCCGATACTCGCGCTCTTCGCGCCGTCCGGCGCCGCTGAGGAGACGGTCAGCCGATTCCACTCGCTCGGCTCGGTCCTTTTCGCCTGGATGGCGATCTGGCAGGTGTTCGACTCGACGGACGTCATAATCTCGGGCGCGCTGAAGGGCGCGGGGGACACGCACTTCGTCATGTGGTGGATGGTGGCCGTCGCCTTCGGACTGTGGTTGCCGTCCGTCTGGCTCGTCGCGGCAGTCTGGAACACCATGCCTGCACTGTGGTCGACGATGGTCCTCTACGTCGTCGTCATCAGCATAGGCTCAGCAGTCCGCTGGTTCCGCCGCAGCTGGTGCCACATAAGGCTCGTGTAGGCAGAAGGGTTCGGCCTTGCCTTATGTCATTTGAACATAATCCCATTTGAAACTAGAGGACTCTACAGCATCTGTGACAACATAACGAGTTCTGTAAGATGTCTTAATGCTTTTACCGCATTTCCACAGTTACTTTAAAGAAATTGTAGTCCTCTTCTTTGCCGCTTGGGATTGGAGACCAATCATTATCGTCAAGCCTGACCTTTCCACATGTAGTATATTTGCGTCTAGCTTTTTCAACCTCGTTCTCAAAAACAGGAGAATAGGTTATTTGCGGCCTGCCATCCGAGCCAATTGAGATATGAGCGGTAAACACATCGTTCCCCTCTTTAGGATCTGAACCGGCTACATATTCCTGCCACACACACATACCATCACCATCAAGATCTGAATCGATAGTTTCTTCATACTGACTAGATGTCATAGAGCCTTGCATAAACAAATTGTCGATCCAAGTATATGGAATAAACACCTTTTCACATCTCAAGCATCCTTGCTCGCCGTAAATGGAATTTGAAACAGACACTTTTGTCGTAGAGCCGGAATACCAGTACCAAAACGAATGCGATTGCAAGAGTTTTATGATTTTCCTTCTACCTCCCTCACTAGTCACACTTTGATGCATGTCTCGTGTCATGATAATGCAGTTATCCCCATAAGAGCCAAAACGCACAAATCCATTTTCTTTTCCAAGGTCTTTCGTTATGTCAAAGGGCACCCAACCGTAGTTTTGCAGGTAGAATTCTCCGAAAACATGATTAGAACCAGAAGGCCGTTTACAAACGAGAGGCCGAGCCGGAATACCGTTCGCACGAAGGAGACTGACAATGACGGCGGTTAGTCCGCCGCATTGTCCGCCTTTGTTGGCAATTATTGTTTCCAGATTAGGTTCTTCGGTAAGATAAGAGAATTGAGAAGCAACAAGTGCATATGCCAAGCGAGCATAATCAAGCGGGTTATCTCCAACTTTCTCATTAATTGCATTGCACTGTGCAACCACCCATGAATTCGACGGGTCGATTTGCAAATTATCTCCTTCTGGCTTTCTGGTATAGATCCGATATGTGTCAGAATTTTTGTCATACGGATAAAGTCTTGTCACGAGATTCAGGTTCGCAACAATTGACCAACATCTGAATATGAAATTCCTTTTTATTTTATCTGAAACAAGATTGCTTTGGTGCCTTGCGTATCTGATAAACCGCTCTCCTGTTTCGGGAAAAGCGCTGATCAACTCAGACGGTATTGCATCCAACCATATTATATCTTGATAAGTATTGCTTTCTGGATATGGAACGCAAACCAGTAAATCAGTATTGGCCTGTCCTGATATCACAATGTCTACGGTGGAAGTGACGGCGTATGTTCCTTTAAGCGTTCGTGTAAGGAATCCATCCATAGCCACATCGTCGGCATTGCAATAACAACAGATAATTGAAGACAAGACAGTAGTCATTGTCAAACAAAATTTCTTTATGCTAAATGATGCAGTCATTCTTTCTTCTCATTTTATAGTAACGTTGTTCTCCTTTTCACACCGGCTGCGGCGCGTATTATAGGGTATTTGCTATTTGCTGACAAGGGAATGTGTGTGCTGAAAATCAAAAGTGCTTTGCTGCGAAAGCATGGCCGCTGCCGGATTTAAGATAACGTTCAAATGCTTGAGCCTTAGCAAGCGTCTCGAATGCGATGTAGGTTTCTACCTTCCAAGGAAGAAACTTGGAAGTATGAGGAACGTGCCCTGCGTTGTGTTTTGCGAGACGGGCGCGAAGATCGGAAGTGCTGCCGATGTAGCGTTGGTCAGGATGGGAGAGACTACGGAGAACGTAGGTGTAGTGCATGTTTTATTCCTTTCTTTTCTTTAGCCCTCCTCCGCTCGTTCCGAGCTACGGAGGGCACCATCCTTCGCCCTTCGTCCTCCTGCTGCCTCGCCGATGGCTCGCCATCCGTAGCCCGAAGGGCGAAGGATGGTGGAGGTGAGGGGAGTCGAACCCCTGTCCGAAACGGCGTCACCCGAGCTTCTACGCGTGTATCCGGCCTTTAGTCTCGACTGGGGTATGCCGACTGGCGGGCTTATCCCCAATCATCCGTTCGGTTCGGCACCCTGCAGCGCCCGAGCGGAGAGCCCTGCAGCGTGGCCTGCTAAATTAAGCCTAGGCGCTCAGCAGACATCGGCGCTTCGACTTCGCGGCCGTTAATTAGGCGGCGAGAGCGTAATCGTTGTTCGCAATTACTTTTTTCCCTCGTTTTTTACGTGGCCAACGAGGATCCACGACGCGCAACCCGACCTCAACACATTCCGTCGAAACCGGATCACCCCCATCGGGGCATGCGCGCATATTATACCACAATTTTTGGTATAATATCCGCATGACTACGAGATTTTCCATCAACGGCGTCAAGGTATCGCTTCTCGGCTACGGGGCGATGCGCCTGCCTACAGTCGACGGCGGCCATGCCAATGGCTGGTCGAAGGACGGCTATTCGGACTCGGGCATCGACCAGAAGCTGCTTGACTCGCAGGTAAAGTACATGCTCGACCACGGCGTCAACTACTTCGACACCTCCCCCGCGTACTGCAGGGGCGAGTCGGAGGCCTGCGTCGGCCGGGCGCTCAAGGCGAGCGGCTATGCGCGCGGCGACTATGTCGTCGCAACGAAGCTCTCCAACTTCGCGCCGCAGCAGTATCCCCTCGACAAGTGCAGGGAGATGTTCGAGAACTCGCTGAAGTTCCTTCAGACGGACTACATCGACAACTACCTGCTCCACTCGATCGGCAACGGCGGCTTCAAGACCTTCTCCAGGCGCTACCTCGAAAACGGCGCGCTCGACTGGTGCGCCAAGCTCCGCGAGGAGCGCCGCATCCGCAACCTCGGCTTCTCCTTCCACGGCGACCCGAAGGCGTTCGAGTGGTGCCTCGACCACCACGGCGAGTACAAGTGGGACTTCTGCCAGATACAGATGAACTACGTCGACTGGCGCCACGCCAAGGAGACCAACGACCGCAACCTCGACGCGGAGTACCTCTACCGCCGCCTTACGGAACTCAAGATCCCCGTCGTCATCATGGAGCCGCTCCTCGGCGGACGCCTCGCGCGCTACAACTACGCGCTTGCGAAGGAGCTTGCGCCCCTCGACCCGGAGGCGTCGCTCGCCAAGTGGGCGCTCCGCTTCTGCGGAACGTACCCGAACGTGATGACGGTCCTCTCTGGAATGACGTTCACGGAGCACATCGAGGAGAACGTCGCCACGTTCTCGCCACTCAAGCCCTGCACCGAAGACGAGCTCGAGGCGCTCGAGCGCGCCGCCCAGGCGCTCCTCAAGCTCAACACTATCCCGTGCAACAGCTGCAACTACTGCATGCCGTGCCCCTACGGGCTCGACATCCCGGCCATCCTGACGTTCCGCAACGCGGTGCTGACGGCGAAGACGCTGCCGTCCGCGCGCGAGGTCCTCAGGACCTACGCGACGGCCGTTCCCGAGGAACTCCGGCGCGCCGACCACTGCACCGGCTGCGGAAGGTGCAATCCGCACTGCCCGCAGTCGATCAACATCCCGAAGGAGCTTGCGCTGATAGACGAATGGATCGATTCGCTAAAGAACGAGGAGGCCCGGCGATGAACGTGAAGAAGCTCGTAAAGGCGCTTGTCGCCGCCGCCATGCTCGCCTGCGTCACCGCCGCGTTCTTTGGCCGCGGCACCGACCTCGCCTGCCGCATCCAGCCCGCCGCCACGGTCTGGTTCCTCGTCGTCCTGCTGCTGACGCCGATCGCAGGCCGGCTCTTCTGCGAGTGCTTCTGCCCGCTTGGGATCATCCAGTCGCTGGTGAACAGCATCTTCCACCCCAAGGCGAAAGTGCGCCGCGTCTGCACGCGCCTCCCAGAGTCGAAGCCGCAGCAGACCGTGCGCTGGACCGTCCTCGCCGTCTCGGCCGTGCTTGTGGCGACCGGCTTCGGCGCAGTCGGCTGGATGCTGACGCCCTATTCGATCTACGGCAAGGCGCTGACGCTCTTCGCGCCAGGCGTCGCCGTTTTCGCCGCGGTCGTCGTTCTCGCGGCGTTCGGCAAGGGACGGCTCTGGTGCAACTGGATATGCCCGGTCGGGACGCTTTTCAACGTCCTTTCGAGGAAGAGCTTGTGCGCCCACAAGATAGGCCCCGGCTGCGCGAATTGCAAGGCGTGTTTTCCTGCCGGCCGCGACAAAGCGCGGCCCTCCCAGGCTTGCGACGGGAGTTCGCATGACGGCCGCGACAAAGCGCGGCCCTCCCAGGCTTGCGACGGGAGGGACGGGCTTCGTCCCGTCCGCGATTCCGGGGATCTAACGCGCCGCGAGACGCTGAAGGGCGTCGCCGTGCTGGCTGCGGCAGAGGCGGTCGAGAAGACGACGGACGGCGGATTCGCCCCGGTCTCGCTTCCCGGCGTCCCAGAGCGCCCCGCCCCAGTGCTGCCTCCGGGTGCGGTGGACCGCAAGGAATTCAACGTCAAGTGCGTGGCCTGCGGACTTTGCATAGCGAACTGCAAGGGCGGCTGCCTCTCGGCTTCCGCGGACCTCAGGCGCTTCGGCCAGCCCGAGATGGACTTCAGGCGCGGCTACTGCCTCCTTGGCTGCAACTACTCCTGCGGACACGTCTGCCCGACTGGCGCAATCAACTGGATTCCACGCCTAGCGCGGAAGAACGTCCACATGGGCCACGCGATATTCAAGAAGGACCTCTGCATCCGCACTACGGACGGCGTCCAGTGCACGGCATGCTCGCGCAAGTGCCCCGTCGGCGCAATACACGTCGTCGAGGGCTTCCCCGTGGTGGACAAGACCGCGTGCATCGGCTGCGGCGCATGCGAGCACGTCTGCCCCGCGCGTCCGATGCCCGCCATTTTCGTCAAGGGCTTCGAGCGGCAGCGGCTCGTCTGGCCGATTGACGAGGGTGGACTTCTCGCGGAGATGAGGACGCTCGTCATGGGCGGCGTCTCGTGCGTTGCGGCAAAGGACGGAGTCATCGTGGCCCAGGAGAGAGGCCGCGGGATACTGCCGCTGCTGAAGCTCCTTTCCGACGGCAAGCTCGCGCATGCGCTTGTCGTGGACAAGGTGGTCGGGCGCGCGGCGGCGGCGATCTGCATCGCAGGCAAGGCCAAGAAAGTCCATGCCGGGATGATGAGCGTCGAGGCCGCGTCGCTTCTCAGGGCGCACGGGATCGAGGCGAGCGCCGACAAGACCGTCCCGAAGATCCTCAACCGCGACCTGACGGACGGATGCCCGATGGAACAGACGGTCGAGGGTATGGACAACCCGGCGGCCATGGTCGAGGCACTGAAGGCAAAGGTGATGTAGGAGCGGCGGGGCAATGGCTGAAGAGTGGTACGTGCGAAGTTCCGACGGCAGCGTGTATGGCCCGACCGACCGCGCCTCGCTCAAGGCGTGGGCGCAGGAAGGGCGCATAGAGCCGTCTGGCTTCGTCTCGAACGACCGCCTCGAGTGGACACAGGCCCCAATGATGGCCGAGCTCGAGATGAAGTGGGTCGTCGAGCCTGAGCACGGCAAGTTCTTCGGTCCGTTCAACAGGGACGTCGTCGTGCGCCTGTCGGCGTCGGGCGCAATCCCCAAGGGCGCCAAGGTCTACAGGCTCCACGAACTTCCGGCGGACCAGGATCCCGCTCCGCAGGTAGTGGAAAAGACGGTCGAGAAACGGGTCGAGGTGCCTGTCGAGAAGATCGTCGAGAAAGTGGTCGAGAAGCGCGTCGAGGTGCCTGTCGAGAAAATCGTCGAGAAAGTGGTCGAGAAGCGCGTCGAGGTGCCGGTCGAGAAGGTCGTGGTAAAGGAAGTGCGCGTCGAGGTGCCTGTCGAGGTCGAGAAGGTCGTCGAGGTCGAGAAGGTCGTATACAGGGACATCCCGCCTGCGCACAGCACCACGGTTGTCGAGCCGGAGGTCGTGGATGTTGAGCAGCCCAGGCCGCCGGCGAAGAGTCAGCAGTCCTTCGGCGGGATATTCAAGGGGGCGGACAGGGCCAGCATGGCGGCGCTTGAGGCGGCGGCCAGGCGGGAGCTCTCCGCCGCGAAGAGGAATGCCTTTGGAGGAATTTTTTCAAGGAGGAAGCCATGAGCGAGGCAAGTTGGTACTTGAGGACGCAGGACGAGACGTTCGGTCCGGAAACGCGTGAAAAGCTGGTCGAATGGGCCAGGATGGGCCGCATCCAGCCGGGACAGGAGATATCGGACGACAACGTCATCTGGCGGAAGGTCGAGGACGTGCCTTTCCTGGACATGCGTTTTTCAATCGACATCGGCGACGGCAATCCCCGAGGTCCGTTCAACAAGGCCGCCGCGGACGCGCTGATCGCGTCCGGACGCCTCCCGCCGACAGCAACGGTGGTCGAGACGCGCGCGCCGTTCGACGAGCCGGAGCAGCCGACGGCGGCTCCGGCCCCGGATGCGGTGGGCGGCGCCGGCTCTTCCGCCCAGCCCGAAGTGAAGGTCGTCGAGAAGGTCGTCGAGGTGCCTGTAGAGAAGATCGTCGAGAAGGTGGTCGTCAAGGAGGTGCCTGTCGAGGTCGAGAAGATCGTCGAGGTCGAGAAGGTAGTCGAGAAGGAAGTGCCTGTCGAGGTCGAGAAGATCATCGAGAAGCGCGTCGAGGTGCCTGTCGAGGTCGAGAAGATCGTGGAGAAGGTCGTCGAGAAGGTCGTGGTGGACGAACGCCGCGTGAAGGAGCTGGAGGAGCTTCTCGAGGCCGAGCGCCGCCACACGGCCGACCTGCAGGCCAGGATGGACGCGGCGATGAAGGCGTCCGCCGAGCGCGAGGGCGAGGCGCAGGCGAAGCTCGTCGAGCAGGTGAAGGAGGCGTCCGCCCGCGAGGGCAAGCTGAGGGAGCAGGTCGTGGCCCTCGAGAACGAGCTGAGGCGTCTTCCGCAGACCGCGAGCGAGATCGCGGACGTGCAGGCCGCGGTGTATTCAATCATGACTAGCGAGGCCGAGGAGCTCAAGAAGATGCAGGAGGTCGAGCGCGCGGAGATGGACGAGATGCGACGCCGCCACCAGGAGCGCGCCGACAGGCTCCTCGAGCGCCGCCGCGAGCTTCTCCGCAGGGCCGGCACCAACATCGAGGACATGACGCGCAGGGCTCTCATAGACCGTCCCGAGGATCCCCGCACCGCGCAGATACGGAAGGAGTTCGCCGAGTTCCGCCGCGCCAGCGAGCACAGGGAGGCCGACTCGGCTCAGAAGCTCGCCGAGATGGCCGAGAAGCTCCGCCGGCAGCAGATGGAGCAGGCCAGGGCGAACGAGGGGATGAAGGACGTGACGCAGCTGCGCGCCGAGGTGCAGGCCCTGAGCGAGAAGCTGCAGCTTCGCGAGAAGGAGCTGATGTCCGAGCGCCAGCAGATCGAGGCCCTGCGCCAGCACCAGGCGATGAGCCAGCAGACGCTCCTGTCAAGGCTGGCCCAGCTCGAGTCCCCGTCCATCGGCACTAGCCAGAACATCGAGACGAACCAGAGCCGCGAGGCGAAGATGGTCAAGCTCCCCAGCTGGATGAGGTTGCGCCGATGAACGCTCTGTCGCTGGCATTGCTCGCGGTCCTGTCCGCATGGGACTACCCCGCCCGCCAGCCCAGGCACGACGAGCTGCGCTCGCAGTTCGTCGTCGCCATGAAGGAAGGCGACACGGAGACGATGGCGGAGACGTGCCGGAAGGGCGTGGAGCTCCTCCCGGACGACCCGACATGGCGCTACAACCTCGCCTGCTCGCTCGCATATTTCAAGGACCCCGAGCCCGCGCTGGACGCGCTTGAGAAGGCGATAGACCTCGGATTCCGCGACGCGGACGCGATCGCGTCAGACACCGACCTCAAACGCATAGCCGGGAATCCGCGCTTCAAGGAGCTCGTCGAGCACGCGCGCGAGACCAGGAACAAGCCCCTCCTCGTCGGCCCCCTCGCGGTAGTCCCCGCGACGGGCATCGCCGGCGAGCCGATCGCGCTCGGCGCGCACAACCTCGCGTGGGACCTCGAGTCGGGGTGCTTCGACGCGAAGATACGCCTCGCCGCGGCGTCGGACGGACCGTTCGTGGACATGCTCTACGTCAACCGCGACGGCCGGCATTCGATGCTCGCCGTCACGAACTACCCGGGTCTCACGTCCGTCGTCCTTGACCGCGAGGGACGCGAGCGCGGGTTTGGGCTGGACTTCCCCGACACGTTCTACCCGTATCCTGTCTTCGGAAACTGCAGCAGGGCGATGGTGTCGGGTCCGCTCTGGCGCTCCCTCCCGCGCGCGCTCATGACGAACGAGTCGCGCCGCATGAAGGCGATGCACCGGTTCTACCTTTCAAACCAGCTCTGGGTTTTCCCGACGGTGGACGACTATTCCTTCGGCGCGACGAACTCGCACGGCGACGTGTTCGCGTCCGTCTCGCCCTACTGGATCGCGACGCAGGGGAGGAGCTGGTCCGACCAGTACTACCTCAAGGCCGCGCTCTCCGCCGCCGGCGCGATGCATCCTTCCGTCCGCGCCGAGGCAGTGAAGAGGGGCCTTCTCGCCGCTACACTCCAGGCACTGATCAGGAAGTCCCTCAAGGGCGTCGGCGGCGAAGAAGGCTACATCACCTCCAAGGCGCATCCGACGGCGTTCCCGCCGAACGGACTCGACCTCGCGAAACTGAAGAAGTCCGCGGCCGACCTTCGCGTCGACTCGATTCCGCCGGTCGCCATGATAGTCGGCGTCGCGTCCCAGCCGGTCCTCGAGCCCGCCAAGCTTCCCGAGCTGACGTACGTGACGCCGTGCTCCTGGGCTTTCGTGCTGAGGTCGCCTGACATCCTGCGATCGTTCGTCGTCCGCGCCGCGGGCGACGGCGAGTACGCATTTGCCGTGGTCCACGACGAGAAGGGCGCGGCAAAAGTGACGCGGATCGGACGCGACGCCGCGCGCGTCACGATCGACCGCGGCAAGATGTCCGTCACGAACAGGGTGGACGTCGCCGTCTTTGCGAAGGGCGCGAAGTCCGGCTGGGGCGCGCCCAGCTTCGTGTCGTTCGCGGTCGTTGACCCGTCCGCGCCGTATTCCGACCCGGTCCTCACACCTCCGCCGGAGCCGGTAGAGGAATGACGATCGGCCTCGCACCTCTCGCGGACTTCACCGACGCCCCGTTCCGGCTCATGTGCTTCCAGGGCGGCGCGGACTTCGCCTTCACCGAGATGGTCTCGGCCGCGGCGCTTTTCCACGGACACGGACCCACGCGGCACCTGATGGAGACCATGCCCGGCGAAGGTCGCGTGGTGTGCCAGTTCTTCGGCGCCTCGGAGCAGGAGCTCGCGTTTGCCGCCAGGGAGGCCGAGAAGGTCCGCGGGCGCTTCGCCGGGATCAACCTCAACGCCGGCTGCCCCATGCAGCGGATAATGCAGGCCGGTGCGGGCGCGAAGCTCATAGAGGACCCCGCCAAGGTGCACCGCCTACTGAAGGCGATGGTCGAGAACACGTCTCTTCCCGTCTCCCTCAAGACGAGGCTCGGGGCGCATCGCTCCGAGCCGAGGATCATGGAGCTCCTGGACGCGACGGAGAGCGCCGGCGCGAAGGCGATCGCCGTGCACGCCAGGTCCACCGGACAGAAGCACGGCGGTCCGCTCAACCTGGATCTCCTCGCCGAGACCGTGCGGCGCGCAAGTATCCCGGTCTACGGCAACGGCAGCGTATGCACCGCCGCGGACCTCGCCGCGATGGCGGCGACCGGAGTGGAGGGCGTGCTCGTCGGACGCGCCGCGCTCGGCAACCCCGCCATCTTCGCCCAGCTGAAGGGAGAGGACGCGTCCGGCGTCTGGGGCGAGCAAGGACCGGCCGCGGAGCACCTTCGGCTCATCCTTGAGTTCAGGGACATGCTCGCGAGGAAGTATCCCGGCGACCACGTGCCTTCGCCGGACGGATTCGCGTCCGTCAAGATGCACACGCACCTCTTCCGCTATTTCAAGGGACGTCCAGGCGCAGCGGCGCTGAGGGCGAGGCTCAACGCGATCAGGACGCTGGACGAGGTCCGCGCAGTCGTCGAGGGAAGGTTCGCGCCCGCGGCGGAGGGAGGCGCCTGACGTGTCCGGCCTGTCGATAGAGGGCTTTCTCGCGGCGCGTCCCGCCGAGAAGCCGTCCGCCGGACTCCTCGCGCCCGGCGACGTAGTCGGCGAATGGCGCGTCGCGGCGTTCGTCGGCGCGGGGAGGTCCGCAGAGGTCTACCGCGTCGTAAACACGCGACTTGGCGGCGAGGCCGCGCTGAAGATTCTGTCCGACGCGTCGTCAGGGCTCCGCGAGCGGTTTGGACTCGAGATGGACGCCGTGCGCACGCTCGCCGTGAGCTCGCTGCCGCGCTTTTTCGGGTCCGGCACCCGCAACGGAATGCCCTACTACGTGATGGAGTACCTCCAGCCGCTCGTGCTGCCGCTGCCCGGCGGCGAAGTCGTCCCGTTCATGACGTCCCTCGCCGCCGCCGTGGCGGAGCTCCACGCGGCGGGATTCGTCCACCGCGACCTCAAGCCTGCGAACGTCCTTCTCCGCCGCGGAGGGAGGCCCGTGCTGATCGACCTCGGACTCGTCAAGCGCATAGGAGACGCGTCGCGTCCGTCCAGAGGGGCGCTTTCCGTCGTGGACGGAAAGCCCGTCGGCGTGGGCACGCCGGGGTTCGCCGCGCCCGAGCAGCTTATCGACGGCGTGGCGACGGAGCGGAGCGACGTGTTCGCGCTCGGCGAGATGCTCAGGGCTTGCTGCGGCGGGAAGGTGGGACGCGAACTGCGCCGCGTCCTCCGCCAGGCGACGGCGGCCGATCCGGAGGACCGCTATCCAGACGCCGTGGCGTTCGGGAAGGCTGTCGCCGCCACGTCGGAGCGGAAGGGCCGCGTGCCGCTCATTGCGGCGGCGTCCGCCTGCGCGCTGGCTCTTGCGTATCTGCTTGTCTCCAACTTCCAGACATCTAAACATCCCGACATCCCAACACCCCAACTTTCCAACTCCACCACTCCCAACTCCTCCACTCCCAACTTCCCAACGACCGACTCCCATTCGGAGTCCCTCACGCGACAGCCGGGGGAGAGCGAGATGGACCACGCGGCACGCGTCCTTTCGCTTGCGGAGGAAGGCAACGCCGAGGCGCAGGCGCTTGCCGCGGAAGGGTACTATTACGGACGCGGCGTGGAGAAGGACGCGGCCGAGGCCGTGCGCCTCTACCGGCTTGCGGCGGACGCGAACCACGCGGGCGCGCAGGTGTCGCTCGGCAACTGCCTGCTGCGCGGCATCGGATGCGAGAGGAACCCGGACGAAGCCGTCGCGTGGCTTTCGCGGGCTGCGAGCCAGGGAAACCTCGGCGCGATGAACGACCTCGCGTTCTGCTTCAGGAACGGGATCGGGGTGGACAAGGACGACACGGAGGCGTTCCTTTGGGCGATGAAGGCGGCGGAGAGCGGGCATCCCGGCGCGCAGGCTTTCGTAGGCGAGTGCTACCTTGAGGGATACGGCGTGGAGGCGAACCAGAGAAGGGCGGACGACTGGCTCCAGCGCGCGGCGAGGCAGGGCAACGAGAGGGCGAAGATGCTCCTCAGGACTCGGTGAGCCGCGCCACGCTTTCGGACAGGCGCTCGATCATGCGCTTCTTTATGGCGTCCACGTTGGCCCTTGAAATGCCCAGCGCGGACGCCACGTCGCTCGGCTTCTCGTGCATCAGCGCGACGCGGCGGAAGACTGTGCGGTGCATGGCGTTCACCGAGTCGTCCGCAAGAAGCTGCGCAAGCGCCACCTCCATGGCGGAGACGCGCCATTCGTCGTCCTCGGACGCGGCGGGGCGAGGCTCCTTCCTGAGCGATTCGCGCGCGGAGGACTCCCTGCTGCGGCGCGACAGGGCGTCCATCGCCTTGTGCTTCAGGATTCCGACGAGGAAGTTGCGGAAGTGTCCGTTGCGGTCCGGCAGGTACCTGTACGACGGCATCTTGCGCACGAGGGCGGCCATGGTCTCCTGGATAACGTCGTCCGGCTCGAGGGACGGGAACCTGTCCGCCAGGAACGCACGCATGACGCCCTCGTAGCGGGAGTAGAACTCGTCCCAGCGGGAGCTCGTCGAGTCGTCTGCAAGCGTTCGCAGAAGAGAGACGGAAGTCGGCGGTACCGCAGGCATGGCGCTATCCGCAGGCAAGTCCGCCGTGCCGCTTGCCCGACGTCCTCCTGTCCGAGTCCTTTCTTCCCTGTCTTCCATCCATGCGCCTATTATATCAAAAACCGCGGAGTGATTGAACGCGCGACGGCGCAGGCGGCCGAAAATTTGATATAATATTTGGTCAATGAACGAAGGTGTTGGTTTAGTTGAGCCGAAGAAAATGGTCCTCCAGCTGCCCGAAGGCGGAATGAAGCTGGAGACCGGAGGCGTCCTCAAGAAGATCGAGGTGCAGTACGAGGAGTGCGGCGCCCCGATGCGCGACGACAACGTCATTTTCATCTGCCACGCCCTCACGGGCGACGCCCACGTCGCTGGCATAAGGCCGGGCGAGGAGAAGCCGAGCGGGTGGTGGGAGCTCATGATCGGCCCCGGGCGGGCGATCGACACGAACCGCTGGCACGTGGTCTGCGCGAACGTGCTGGGCGGCTGCAGCGGCACGACCGGCCCGATGTCAGTCAACCCCGACACCGGCAGGCCCTACGGCTCGTCCTTCCCCCAGTATTCCTTTTCGGACGCGGTCGACGTATACCGCATGTTCCTCAGGCAGCTCGGCGTGAAGAAGCTCGCGGCCCTCATTGGCGGCAGCTACGGCGGGATGCAGGTGATGGACTGGATCACGCGCTGTCCCGGCGAGATGGAGAAGGCGTGCCTCATCGCCACGTCGGCCTCTCTCAACACGCAGGCGCTTGCGTTCGACGTCGTCGGGCGCGCGTCGATCACCGACGACCCGGCCTGGAACGGCGGCGACTACTACGAGACCGGCGACGGGAAGGGCCCCAGGATAGGCCTCGCCTCTGCGCGCCAGCTCGCGCACATCACGTACCTCTCGCGCGAGCTCCTCCAGGAGAAGTTCCACCGCGAGCTCCAGAGGAACTTCGTGGAGGCCCCTGCCGAGGACCGCGCCAGGCGCGACCGCGACTTCAAGACGTACTTCCAGATCGAGAGCTACCTCGACTACCAGGCGATGAAGTTCGTGCGCCGGTTCGACGCGAACAGCTACCTGCACATCACGCGGTCGATGGACCTCTTCGACGCCGGCGCGCGCTACGGTTCGCTCGACGCGGCCTGCGCGCGCGTGCAGGCGAAGTGCCTCGTCGCGTCCTACCAGAACGACATCCTCTTCACCGAGTGGCAGTCCAAGGAGATAACGGAGTCCCTGCTCAAGAACGGGAAGGACGTCACGTACTGCCATCTCGAGGCCGGCACGGGCCACGACTCTTTCCTTACGGACATAGACGACCTCTCCGGGCTAATCGGAGGTTTCCTCGGCGACAGGAAGCCGAAGGTCATGAAATGGCAGCGCCGCCTCTACCGCGGCGTAGCGGCGATGGTGCCGAAGTCCTCCAAGGTGGTGGACATCGGCTGCGGAGACGGCACGCTCCTCAACCTCCTCAAGGCCGACAAGGGCGCGTCCGGCGACGGCGTAGAGATCGACATCGACAAGTTCAAGGAGGCCGTGGCGGACGGGAACAACGTGTTCTGGGAGGACGCGGACGAGGGCCTCACGGTGATACCCGACGGGCACTACGACGTGGCGATATGCTCCGACACGCTCCAGGAGGTCCGCAATCCGCGCGGGCTCCTCCACGAGGCGCTCAGGATCGCCGACGAGGCGGTTGTGTCGTTCCCCAACTTCGCGAGCTACCGGATCCGCCTCACGCTCGGGCTGACGGGCAGGCTCCCCGTCTCGAAGGCGCTTCCGTTCCAGTGGTACGACACGCCGAACATCCACTGCATAACGCTCAAGGACTTCAGGGCCCTCTGCAAGGCCGAGGGCATAGAGATACTCGAGGTGCGGGCCGAGAGCAGGCACCCCGTTGGCAAGCTTCTTCTCGCGCTGGGGCTGAAGAACCTCGGCGCAACGCGCATCATCGCCAGGATCGGGCGCGGCAGAAAACCAGGAGGCCAGGAGAAATGACCGAGTTCAAGCTGACAGACCCCTTCGGCAGCGCGCCGACCAAACCGCCGTTCACGCAGAGCGTGTCCACTGGAGTGCCGTGGCACAACCTGCCGATCACGCGCGAATACACGCTGGGCCAGCTGCTGGACCAGACGATCGCCCGCTGCGGCGAGAACGACGCCGTCGTCTACGCCGACCGCGACTTCCGCCTCACGTGGTTTGAGTTCGGCGAGGAGGTCGACCGCCTCGCGCGAGGGCTGATGGCCCTCGGCGTCAAGCGCGGCGAGAAGGTAGCGCTCTGGGCGACGAACGTCCCGCACTGGGTCGTCCTCATGTTCGCGACGGCGAAGATCGGCGCGATCCTGCTGCCTCTCAACATAAACTACAAGGAGCACGAGATGGACTTCGCGCTCTCGCAGTCCGACGCGGAGAACATCTTCATCATCTCCGGCTACCGCGACTGCGACTACGTCGAGGTCATGAACAAGCTCGTCCCCGAGCTCAAGACGCGTCCGCGCGACGACCTGAAGAGCGCCAAGTACCCGCACCTGAAGCGCGTCATGTTCCTCGGGGGGGAGAAGCACCGCGGCATGTACTCGCTCAACGAGGTGATGTCCCTCGCGGTCGAGACGCCCTGGGAGGACTACCTCAAGCGCCAGTCGGAGTGCGACGTGAACGACGTCGTGAACATGCAGTACACGAGCGGCACGACGGGCTTCCCGAAGGGCGTGCAGCTCACCCACCGCAACATCGCGAACGACGGCTTCTGGATCGGCGCGTGCCAGAACCTCTCCTCGCGCGACCGCGTCTGCATCCCGGTGCCCCTGTTCCACTGCTTCGGCTGCGTCCTCGGCGTGATGAGCTGCGTCAACCACGGCTCGACGATGGTCTTCCTCGAGAAGTTCGACCCCGTCCAGGTCATGACCTCCATCGAGAAGGAGCGCTGCACGGCGACGTACGGCGTGCCGACGATGTACATCGCGATGCTGGACCACCCGCTCTTCCCGAAGTTCGACTTCTCGTCGCTCAGGACCGGCATCATGTCCGGCTCGGCCTGCCCCGTCCACCGCATGCAGCAGGCGCAGGACCGCATGTTCATGAAGGAGATCACGAACCCGTACGGGCTCACGGAGTCCGGCCCCGTGATGACCATGACGCGCTACTTCGAGCCGTCCATCGAGCGCAAGTGCCAGACGATCGGCCAGGCGCTTCCCGGCGTCGAGGTCGCGGTCATAGACCCGGAGACGGGAGACCTCGCTCCCATCGGCCAGGACGGCGAGCTCTGCTGCCGCGGCTTCAACACGATGAAGGGCTACTACAACATGCCCGAGCAGACGGCGAAGTGCATCGACAAGAACGGTTGGCTCCACTCCGGCGACATCGGCAGGATGGACGCGGACGGGTACTACTACATCACGGGGCGCCTGAAGGACCTCATCATCCGCGGCGGCGAGAACATCAGCCCCAAGGAGGTCGAGGACTTCCTCGGCACGATGCCCGGAGTCAAGGACGTGGCCGTCGTCGGCTGCCCCTCGAAGAAGTACGGCGAACAGCCCGCGGCGTTCATCATCCCGGCCGACGGCGCGCAGATATCCGAGCACGACGTCGCGAGCTTCTGCAAGGACAAGATATCGTGGTTCAAGATCCCGAAGTACGTCCACTTCCTGGACGTCTTCCCGATGACCGCGTCGCAGAAGATACAGAAGTACAAGCTGCGCGAAATGGCCCACGAGCTCTGGCCAGATGCCTGAGTCCGCAGAGCGCGTCACGGTCCGCACCGTCCGCGACGACCCGTCGCCGGCGGAGCTGAAGGCGTACTTCGCGCAGCTGTTCGCGGCGATGGACGAGCGCCCGCGCCGCATGTTCGTCAGGCTCGACCTGCGCAACGGCCGCGGGACAGGCTTCTCCGTCGACCTCGTGGACGGCGAGCCGGTGTTCAGGGCGGACGACGGGCGCGAGGAGAAGGCGTGCTTCAGGGGACGGTGGCTCGCCGACCATCCGGTGCCGCTCAGGCTTCCGCGCTCCGCTTGCGGAACGCTCGTGATGGAGCCGGCGGGAGGGAACCGCGTAAGGGTCCGCAGGCCAACGCTTGCGGAAAGGATTTTCGGAACAAGGAGAAGGAGAGAACCAACATGAAGACCGTTGCGCTCGCCGCGCTTTGCGCGCTGCC
>Ga0310696_10003973_pt1 | contig 18267 bp, 20 predicted proteins | sample AusTroGonzalo_MG_4_FD_203885 | JGI IMG/M metagenome (GOLD analysis project Ga0310696, IMG submission 203885) | Bovine rumen microbial communities from tropical cattle in Woodstock, Queensland, Australia - Gonzalo_02 (v2) (version 2) | ecosystem: Host-associated > Mammals > Digestive system >...
TCACGTGGTCCAATTCCGGTTTTTGCATAATAGTCCATCAACCAACCGGCAATATCGCCCTGTAATTGTGAAATTTCTTGATTATCAACTGTATATGTAATTCGGCTTCCGCTATCCTTAACGACTTGCTGCTGCCAATTCGGGTTATAGGTGACTTTAATTTCGCTTAAAGTCTTTTCAATATCGGCCATAACATCGTCGTTTGCCGGTTTATCCGTTTTCTTTTTGAGTTTCGGCATATATTTATTTTGGACATAGTGAACACCTTTTAAACCCAAAAGCACACCGGCAGCATCAATAAAATCATCTTTTGTCGGCACTTCCAAATTCAATAAAGAGTTTGCTCCAACAAAAGCCGTTGTATCTCCGGCAAGTTGTACGCCGGTTTCTAACGTCTTCGCTTTCATTCCGTCTAAATGTAGCTTTTTGCTTAACTGTTTTGAAAATTCTTTGTTAACAACACCGGCTTTACCGACGGCCGCACCGGTAAGGGCACCTTTGGCAGTATCTTTTGTTACATCCCAAACATCGCCCCAATCAAACTCATCTAGCCGGTCCACAAACTCACCAAAACTATTTATCTCGCCATCTTTATATGCTTTCATCAAAACAGAACGGACAGCATCCTCTAAAGCAAAAGCACCGGTAGAAGCAAGCACCGGATTTTCTAAAGCAACACCGGCAGCACCACCGGCAAAATAAATCGGACTATCAGATAAAACGCCGACAGTACCCTTAAACATTCTTTGTCCGGTGGTAAAATCGGTTGAGCCTTCTTCCGGAAGTTTACCTCTCGTCATAATACCAACGTTAGATTCATTAAACCCCTCTTGTCCGGCTCTCGCATACCCTTCGGCAGATTTTAAGATGCTATTACCTATTTCGGTTATATTAACGTTTTCGTTTTTCAACATCCATTCTTGGAAGCTCGATGTTTTCTTTTCCGGAGCCATACCGTGACTTTGTTTATAGGCATACTCGTTTTGCATGATTTGTCCTTTATCAAATCCATTTTTAAGAAACAAATCAGACACTTCCTCAAAAGAATACTTATCTCTTAAATCTGCGTATTTCATTAAAATTGCTCCAATTCTAGGGTTTCATTGCCTACATAGGTTTCAATATCTACGTTAGTTTCCAATCCTGCGCTTGTGTCTTGCGGTGGTGTTTCGGTTTCATCTCCAAAAAGATTATTCCAATACCTCTTTACTTTCGCGCCAATCGTTTCGCCTTTCTTTTCCTCTTTCGGTTGTTCTTCCGGCGCAGATTGTAACAAATAATCGTTGCTATTGAGCTGCGGAATATTATTTATATCGATGTTTCCTAAAACATTAACCATCCCCTCGGTGTCATATTCGGCGCCGATTTTACTGTAATTCATAGATAAATCATTAAATGTAACTTGGTTTCCGATAGCAAGCACCGCAACATTATTCGGACTTAAAACTTCCTGCATCTTTTCAAGATCCATGTTCTGCTTTTCCATGTATTGATTAAACAGATAAAGCAGTTGGTTTTTGGTTTCGGCAGCCTTTTGAACGGATATAGCGGTATTATTCCCCAACGCATCACGTGTCATCATCTTATCAACCACCTTAAAAGCGTTGTTTAAGACGTTTCTGTAAGGCTCTGTCTCGGTTTTTAATAATCCCTTTAATGCTTTGAAGTTCGTTAGGTAATAAGGCGTATTCGGGCTTACGTTGTTATAACGTGCCTTTAACTGTTCTTCCGTCCGGATGTCGCCGTTTAAAATATCCTTGGCAATGTTAGAAGCATCGTTTCTGACATTCTCAATCATTTGCGCGTTAAGGTCTTTTACAAGCGCATTGTATTGCTCGCGGTTAATTTGTTTGTTTTCATAGAGTAAATCAAGCTCCGGCTTGGTTAATTGTCCGGTCGGGATTTGATTTGCAAGCGCTTGATAGTTTTGTGCTTGGTCTCTTAATATAGCATCCTTCCAAGACTTCTCAACACTTTCTCTTTTTGCCGGAGGGATATTATCCCAATTATCCATTAAAGATTGATAATCCCTCTTATCAATAGCTTCATAAGCACTGTCAACCGCCGGTATTCCGTAGCCCATGTCGGCGCGGTGTGTTTTTAATATTCCTTTAAGTTTTGCTTTTTCGGCATCCGTTACCGGTAATTCGTTAATTTCTTCCGGTGTGGTGATTTCATTATCGAGGATTTGATTTTCATATTGTCCGTAGTTTTTGTTGCGTTCATCCATCCTCACAATCGCCGTGCGTTGTGTCTCTTTTATATCGCCGTTAGAAACAGACATATCCAAAAAGTTATAGTCTGCCGGTGTCATTAAACCTTTTCCGGCTCTATCCTGTACGGAAGATAAATCAATCTTATCTGTCGGAGCAGATAGTTGACTTTGCCAATATTTATCCTGTGTTTCGCTTACCAAACCTAAATTTCTGTTTTTCCGAATATCGTTTTCGATTGCTTCCTTTTCAATCTTTAATTCTTCCGGATCGTCAATCTCGCTTAAATTGTTTATTCGGTTGCCGATATTTGCCGTTACAAGATTTTTCTGTGTTTCGGTTTTTGAGTTCGGAAAAGCTTTATTCATCAAAGTAAATGCGGCTTTAGAATATCCGGCGTTTTGCAATTCTTTAGCCTGTGCATATACGTCTTCTGCGCTGACATCACCGAATTTGTAATTAAGCGCTGTATCATAAGCTTGGTTTGTTGCGTTGTCTTCGGCTTCCTTTTTGGCTTCTCGCGCAAGTCTCCGGTTTTCCGCATCAATAGACTTCTGCAAGCGATAATCTTGTAAGCGCTTGGTTCTTACCTTTTCGAGTGTGTCGGTAGTATTAAGCCCATACTTACCCCATGCTTCGCCATATTGATTAATAAAAGCTTCTGCCGTATCGGGATTGTTAGCGACGGCATTTCCTAAAGTCGTCTTTAGCATACCCTGTAATAAATTGAGTTTCTTCTCGGCAGATAAATGTTGCACGCGGCTTAATGCGGCATTATAAGATTGTAAAGCACCGTTAATTGCCGCCGGATCAGAAGTCGTCGCAATCGCATTTGCAATTTGTTGTCCGGTTGCTTCGGCTTGAATTTCCTCAAAAGAGTGCATTTTCTGTAAATACATTCTTTCGGTGTCAATATCCCACCGGTTCTTAAACTTCGTGAAGTATTGCGAGTTGCGGTAATTCTTGGCAAAAAAGTCGTCACCGCCGATATTTTTTAATTTCTCATCATAAGCGTTTTTAATATCTTGCAACTGACACGGATCAGTCGAATCCTCTATCTCGTGTGCCATATCTGCCAAAAGCTTTGTTCCTTCGGCTTCGTATTGCTCGTATCTCAAATCAGTATAAGTCTTTGCAAACCCCTCGGCTTGCTCTACCACACCGGCAACATCTCTTAATGGTGAACGATAATTTATAGAAGGCATCTGCGGCGCTTGGCGAGTATTGACATAGCTCCCCTGTACGTCGGTCATATTCGGTAATGTCTGTTTGTTTGCCATTTACTTACTCCATGCTACATAACGCTTATTGTTGAATTGATAAGTTTCCGGTTCGAGTTTGGTATTTTTCGTATTGTTATTAAGTCCTCCGGTTCCACCGCTACTGTAATAAGATTTTGCCGCAGCAAACGGCGCACCCAATAAAGCTAAACGGAATCCGTTATTCCCCATCCGCTTTGTACCTCTTGCCTGTTGGTGGAGATAATCCGCTTCAATATCCATATTTTCTGCCGCTGCCAAACCTTCGTAACGTACATTAAAAGCATTTTGTTCAAGCGTGGTCGCCTGTTGCCCTAAAGCGCCGATAGTGGTTGCCGAGTTTCCCATCCCCTGTTCGATGGCCGCTGCGGTATTTCGGGCAATCTTTTCCCTATTCTCGCGACGTAATGTGTCTTCATTAATGGAGGCTTCCAAGCGCTTACGATAAGCGTTTTCGTGTGCAATTTTAGAGTTTGCTTCCATAACTTCTGCTTGATAGTCGGCTTCTTTTTTTCTGCCGTAAGCTTCCATCGTCGCGGTTGCGGCCGAAGCTACCGCCATTGTAATTGCTACTGCTGCTGTTGACATTTATTTCCTCCAAACATTAAAATCCATTCCGTTATAAAAGTTCTTCATTAACCTATCGGGTTCAAACCCTAAAGCTCGCGCCAATCGTTCTGCGTTAAGCCATCCGACTTGTGTTGCCATTTCCACAAATTCGCAATACGTTTTTATATCATCAATAAAACGCTTGCCTTCCTTAAACAATTTCACCGCATACGGACCGCAATCCTTTGCAATCAACGCCGATAATATGCACCCTTCGTCATAAAATATCGGGCGCATCATCGCTAAAATCTTGCCGTCTTCCTCAAAGACTACGGTGTCCATGTTGTCAAACTCTTTGCCGTCGCCTTCTAAAATCTGTTCCGGTTGCTTATTGATTTTATCCAAATCACCGGCTTTGAAGTGTCTTATCATTTGCCGTTACCCGAAGTTGTAAAGTGTGGCACAATCGCTAAAATGTTCATCGGAAAGACAGAATCATTGTAAATCAATACGCTTGCCCCTTTTTCCTTAATGAACGAAGTCCGCATATCTACCGGTATTTCTTTATTTCCGGTGTATAATGGTGTCGGATTATCCATCTTTTCGTCGGTCTTTCTGAAATAAATATCTTGCAAAGAGTTGAAGTCTTTACCAATCTTACCGCCCATCGAACGCCATAGCATTAAGGTCACGTGGTCTATTCTCTGTACATCACCAACGCCGGAGCCGTTGTTACCTTGGATGTAAATGTTTTGAGGGATATACGCGGAAACAATCGGTAAGCCGACTTTAATTACATAAGATTTATTCGGAATTGAAATTTTGCCTTCTGTAACTGTTTGATTTGGCATTGCTGCGCCATCAATCATAATGGCAACTTCTTTTCCTTCCAAGTGGTCTAACCCTTCAATATTTACGTTATCGCTTGAAACAGTCTCAAAAATATTCATTTTAATAGAGTTAGCCGTTTCTGTTAATCCGACATCTTGCGAGAATGTCACATTCGAGCCGGTAATAGTACCATCATAAATTCGTTTGGCTATTCTGTTACCACTATGTAAGGTTGTAAATTGATATACGATAAGCCTTAATCCAATCAAAGAACTGTCAAAACCAATCGTGTAACTTGTGCCATCTCCGGAAGTGACCGGCACTTGCGCCGAATAACTTGCTTTGTCGTTTTTATAGATTGTTGTTTCGTACGGAAGGTCGTTATCGGTTGAGGATATTGTTTTTTGTACCGAAACAAAATTATTATTCTCATCAAATAAGGTGGCTGTTCTGCCGTAGAATGTATCAGATAAGCAATAAACATTCCCCTTAATTCCTTTGTAGGGGTTTCTGTTTACAATCACGCCGCTATCGATATAAAAAGCATTATCGTTTAAATACCGCGCTTCTCTGTATTCCTTTTCATCCACGTTGTCGATATTGTTTATATCGGCGGTGTATTCTACCGGATAACCATTATCAAGATATTCTATGCTTTCAAAATCCAAATTGTTGATTTTACGCTTAACGATAATCCATAAATCCTCAATATTATAATCATAAGATGGGATAACAGTCATCGAAGTAACATCACCGCTTACATTGTGTTGATGAAGTGCTGCGACTTGCTGCTCGGATGAAAATGTCATACCGATTAAACGGCCGTCGCCAACTGTAAACCAAATCACTTTGTCGGGATATTCTTGATAAACCATATCCATAATACCGGAAGTCAAAAGATGTCTGCCGAATAAAGATAAGTCAATCGGATCGTAACTGTCCGTATTAAATGAGTAAATAATATCTCTTATAGATGTACCCGATGAAGTCACAAACAAAACGTGTGAGCCAATTTTAACCGGTTGTATCGGCTTGGAGCCAATCTCGGAAATAGGTTGTATCTTTACATTGTCCGGAGCCATGGCGGCAGATGCGGAAGACGAATCAATATAATATTCGCCGGAGCTTGTTCCTACGAATAACACGTCAGAAGCGCAAAGCCATGATGGAATATTGTATTTATCATTAATGACCGGCACTGTAATAGCGTTTGTTGCCTGTACTTCGCCAAAATCTTTGTCGGCGAAATTATCGTAGTCATCCGAGCAAGACATACAAACTTTAGGAATGTAATTTGATGTTACCATAAAGCAAAATCTATTCCTAAAAAACGCACCGCACACCGGATATTCGCTGCCGGCATGGATTAAACCGAGTTCCCAATAAGCCGTTGCGGTTGTGGTAACTTCTTCCGGTATGTAATCTTGAACAGTCGCCGTCACGTGTTTTGCATCCGTGAAAGCGGTTATTCTTGCCGTTCCATATCCCGAATGTAAATACTTCCATTGAATTACACCATCCGTTTTTGAGCCTTCCGTATGTACCGGCTTAACGTTTCCCGAAGTTCCGGCATTTAAGGCTTGGTAATAATGGCCGTCAGATGTAACAACTTGATTAATTACGAATGATGTTGAAGCTGTCCAAGGTTTTGCGCTTATATCTAACACAGTCAAACGCACAAGCCGCCCGACGTCGGTTGAGGTAAACACATTCGCGCTTGATGTAATTGTGATCGTGCCGGTTGAAGCCGATGCAATCATCGTCGTATCAGAAGTATTAACATTCTCCCATGGGCCGTTTCTTAATTCAAAGGTGGATAAAATCCAATTATTATCGGCATATCTTGTCAACGTCTTAATCGGGTGGTTTTTATGGAAAAGATAAAGAATATCGCCGTTTTGAATGTATCGAATATCTTTTATTTCGTCGTGTTTATAAGGTGTTCCGACTTCGTAAATGTCGCCGCCCGATGTAAGCACTTCTCCATAGTGTGAGAAAAAGCGAATACACTCATGTTCAAAATCCAAAATGAAATTATGTTTTTCTGAAATATAAAAAGGTATAAGCATTATCCCTCCAATTCTCCCACATATTGCAAAGCTAAATATCCGTTTGAGCCATCCGTATAATTAATGGTATAAATACCGCCGGAAAGGCTGTAATTGTGGATTTGTTGACCGCGCCCATAATCGCCGTATCTTGATTTTCCGGTGAAGTTCCCTTCTGCACCACCGCCATTACCATTTTGAACAGTATATCTTTGTGAAACATAAGAGTTATTAACTGTCGTACCACCACCACCGGCATTTTGGCCGTTGTTAGCTTGGACTATAACTGTACTTCCAATCTTCAAAAACGAGCTTGTGCCGCCGCTTGGTAAGATTGAGTTGTCGGTTTGATGTTCTTTAGCACCGCAGCGCCATGAATATTCACCGGCAGAAAGATTTAATTCCACATCCACAAAACCACCGGAGCCGCCGTTATACCATTTTGGCGTTACGCCGTTTCCGAGGAAATAATAACCACCGCCGCCACCGACCATTGTTACCCTGTATTTACCGGCAGCAAGCGCAATCGTGCCTTCGCTTGGTGTAGAAATATTAAGCATATTTGCATCACCCAAATACGGCAAGCCGTCGCGTAAATATAAAGTCATTGTTTTATTTTCATAAATATAGACTTCGCCGGTGTTACTATTACCTTGATAGCTTGCAGTCCAAACAATTCTTTCGCCTGATTTTGTGGTGTATGGGTTTGTTGAAGTACCGTTTAACGTGAATGAAATATCGTTATTTGCCCTCGTAACTGTCAACGTAACATCTTCCAAGACCTTTGAAGTAAGCTCGTAGTTTTTGGTGATGTTATCATCAATATAAATACTATCCGTTGTGTCTCTAAATCCGTCGCAAACGATTTTAATTTCTACATTATCACCGCTTTTAAATGCAAGTGTATCGCTTGAAAATATGATATTCAGCGGTTGAAAATATTGTGATGGAGGGGTTGTATCTCTTATGCTAACCTCCGCACCATTAATATATAATTTCGGTGTTTCGGTAGAATCGTTTGGCAATAAAATATTTACAATCAAGGAAAATGTCTCGCGTTCTTTTACCTTTGCCACAAAGTGAGTGCCACCGCGCCGTTTTAAGTTTCCTTCAACTGTCGGAATAAAGTTTTTGCAAAGCTTTGAACAATAATTATACTTCTGCCAATCATATCGTCCTTCAAGTTGCGGAGAAATCTCACCGCCATTGAATTGATTAAGCGCCAATTTTATTGCCATTACCAAGCCTCTCTTACTGCTATCCAAGAATTATCGCCGAGTTCTTGGGAATCTTGCATAATTTCATCATGTGTCATCGCTTGGTTGATTGCTGCAAAGTATTGTTGTTCAAGCACTTGATACATATTAAGATTTTGATGTGCCTTTAAGCACAACTCACACGCGAGTTTACAAACAAAGGCCTCTCTAAATAGCGAGCTAAATTCTTTCGCATCTGTAACATCGGCAACATAGATAAGATTGATTTTGTTCCACATGGTATAAAGTTTTCTGCCTTCGATTTGGTATCTTTCGTGTGTGGTAAGTTTGCAATCTCTAAAGTCCGGCATTTTATGAAAGTCGGAGACATTTCTTACCAAAAGGCAATCGTTCGGCAGTTGAAAAACGTTTGGATATATGGATAAGCTTTCTTCCGCAAGTTGCGCTAGCTGTACTCTTTTTATGGCAAAGCGCCACGGATAAGCCGATAATAAGTTCTTTTTTATGTCTTCATAAACCAAATTAAACTCCGGTCCGTAAGGCGGCTCGCTTATCGAGCTTATCGGTGATTCCCCCATTTTAAGCAGTGCTCTATTGATTATCTTAATATCCATATCTACCCTCATTTAAGAAGGGGGGAGATTGCTCTCCCCCTTATTATTAGCGCGGAATGTAACCCAATGTTACGATAAGATTTGTTGATGCAGTCGCGCCTGTTCCGGCATCACTACCGGCAGCAGCGGAAGCAGTAACAAAAGTCTTAACATCAAAAGGTAAAGTAACTTCTGCGAGCTTCTGTCCTGCTTTAACGGCAGATGCAGAAGCAACGTTTACTACGGCAACTGTATTTGTAACCGCAGCGGTAGAAGTACCATCTTTAATTGTAATATCGGTTGAACCGACAGAATCTCCGTCGGCTTTAGCGAAAACGCGAACAACCAAACCTAAATTTGTTCCACCGGCGCGGAGAATTCCGGCAGTAGAACCATTGAGTAAATCCTCACCATATACAGATAAATCGTGTTTGTACATTCTAAACCTCCATTAAGAAAGTGATACAGCGGTTTCGTTACCGTTGTTCATGTTGTAGGAAGTGATGACTTCGATGCCGTTCCAGTGAGAAACAAGACGATTCATGTCTTTATCTGTAACAGCAGTTCTCAAAGTCTGTTCTTTATAAGTGCCGGCAATCAAAGACCACAATACCGGATGGCAGTAAATCTTTGTGTTAGCCGGTTGTGCGCGAGCAGCAACGAGCATTGAGTCGATTTGCTTTGCAGTCGGTAAGTGTGCAGCGTTAATATTAACAATACCGGCTACCGCGTTCTTATTTGCCAACATAAAGCCGAAGTAACCCTTTAAGCGAATACCATAGCCCAATACGCCGTCTTTTTCATAAAGTGCGCCCTTGTTGATAGCTTCAACATCGAGCATTGCGCCTTTTTGGAAGCTCTTTTCAGAGTACAAGCCGCAAACTTCAGAAGACACTTGACGAACGGCATACATAGAATACAGTCCGGTTGCGCCGGTTGCAGCACTACCGCCGGCAGAAACGAGGTTTCCGCAGTCTTTTGCGAACGGTAAGATATTATCATAGATAAGACTTTTTTCTGCTTGCATACCTGCATCACGTAACAATGAAGGTGTTTTATCTGCGAAGTATTTTGCAGCGCCGCCGTATTGTGTCGCTTTATCTTCACCGATGAACATTTTACCACCCATGATGTTTAAGTCGATTTTACGCAATTCGGAATCAACTTTTACATCCGGCAATACGCCATCGATTTTTACGAAGCCGGCACCTTCAATTTCGGTAGCTTGTTCGTATGCGTGCCACAAACCATGTGATGTCGGTTCAAATTTCCAAGTTCCTAAAATGGTAGTTTCTTCGAGCAAGTCGTTAACTTGATGGGCTTGTTTTTTAGCCATAGCAACAGCTAACTCTTGCAGCGTTCCTTTAATAGCTGTCATTTTCCATTAACCTTTCAATATTTCCTTGTAGAATTCCACAGGATCCATGTCGTCTTTAAATTTAGTTGTATTCGAAGATGGCAGTCCGTCCTCGGCCATAAGTTCACCAACTGTTTTTACGAGTTTAACAAACTTCTTTGTGCCGATAGCTAACTCGACGTCGTGCATATCGTCTTCGGATAATTCAAAGCGTTGACATATTTCCTTGGCTCCACGTTCTGTTAACTCTTTGTTTTTAGCGAGATTGTCGCCCCATTCGGCTTCTATCTCGGCTAAATCCTTTTTGGATTGTTCTTCGGCTTGTGCATCCAACTTGGCTTTGTAGCCGTTCAATATCTCATTGTACTTTTGAGTAATGACGGCACTTTGCTTTTGTGTAAGCCCTGCCTCGAACATTAACTTTTGAACATCGGATTTGAGTTCATCTGTCACTTCTATATCGTACTTGTCGGCCGTTTCCGGTCTTCCAAGTTTGGCATAGAGTTTATTCCACCCATCAGCATCGCCGTCCTCCGGTATAGATATTTTTTTACCCAAAGCAGATTCAGCCTCACGATAAGACTTCAATAAATCAGCAGGGGTTTTGTAACCTTTATTGTTGATATATTTTTGGTCTGCTTCGGAAATACCTTCCCATGTTAAGAATTGTGGAGATCCTTCCGTTTGGTTTTGCGACACAGTTGAGTTATCGGGATTTGTCGCAGTTCCCGACTCATTTTCATTTTCCATAGGTAATCCTTTTGTTAGATGTTTATATCCTCCATGGCGCGTTGCTCATCAGTTAAGCCTCGTTCTTGGAGGGAAATTAATCTAAAAATAGCAACTTCATCCATGCCTAAATGCTTGATGATTAAATCAAACACTCTACGTCTGCCTAATAAAAAGGCGGCAGCTCCGTTATCAAACCTTCCGTTATTGTCGTATAAATAAGACTTTCCGTTAGAGAGTTCGCCTTTTGCACAGCAAACATCCCGAAGGTATGATAAAACCTTTTCGCCTTCCGGCTTTAATTTGTTTCCGTCCATAAAAAGACTTTTAAAAGCCTTGGTAAGTTCAACTTCTTTAGATGCCGTCAATATCATTTGCAGTCACTTTCGCATTTTTCATAGATTGTGTGATAGATTCACCGGCAGCAAGTAAATTCTGCGCCTGTTCCATTTGTGCACGTCCGGCACCGATAGCTTTAATTTCGTCTTCCGTACGCATTACATCATGGTCCACGTCGTTAAATTGTGCGATTTTGCGTAAGGCTTTTTGCATATTAAACGCATCCAAGACCGTCGGATCGGTTTGCGACATTGTTGCCGCTGCTTCGATAGTTTTATACAAGCCGACAATTTGGGAAGTTTCCTGCATACGGATATACGGACTTTCAAATTCAATCGCGATTGAGCCGTCGTGCATTAAAGCATCGGGTACGTTATCTAAATAACCATATTGAGAAAGAATATCTATTTCGCGAGTTATCATTGCCGACAGCCATTCTGCGGAGATACGTTCGCACATCGGCGCGAGCACCATAGCTTTTTCCATTTCGCGCTTTTCTACCTCGGTTGCCGTCATTTGTTTTTCTTGGGTTAGTGCTTGGAATAGCGGCACCAAGAAAGCTCTTTGAATAGCGGCTTGTGTTTGCATTAACATATCGGCGCTTATATTTAAGTTATTTCCGTATTGCATAGAAACGGCCATCGGTCTGCCTTGGCTATCCACACCTCCTCTTATGATAGCGCCGGCTTGCCCCAATTTAGAAGCATCTACAACAGAATGTCCGGTTAATACCGGAGGGTTAGCCTGTAATTGTCCTGTACGAAGGATAGTTTTACCCATTTCGTTTGCGGTCAGCATATCATAAAACGCCTGTAAAGCAGGACTATCGCCGTAAGGTGAATCCGGTTGTTTTAAAAAGTGCGGCACCATATACGGCATTGTGCGGTAGCCGGACTCACGAATAACTTTACGCGTACCATCTTCGATATGGTAAGATGCAATAGGAAATCTATCAACACCCATAGATTGAGGGTTGAAGTCTTTACGAGGTTCTACCGCGTGAATAAATTTAAACTTTTGGTCCGGATTTGAGCTAACGTGTTTTTTAATATCTTCGGATAAGGCTTCGCCGTATTCTTGGAAGGCCTGTCTTGCGGTTAGAGTAAATTCTCGATAGACTGTATCGATGCGCCCTTCGGCATCTTCATCGACATACACCTCATTAATCGGAATACATTTATAAATAATTCCTTTGCCGATATTATCGCCGACATACCAAACGGCATGGCCATACACGCCGATTTGATTAAATAGTATATCTGTTTGATAAGGGAATTGTGAGTTTGCCGCGTATCTGACTTTGAATAACAAATCTCTAACATCTTGCAGATAAGCAAAAACTTCCTCGTCTTTTTCCAAAAGGGGGTTAGTCGGTTTAAGAGAGTGCCATTTTTGGGTTGAAGGAACAAGGATAGACTTAAAAGAAGCAGCGAAATAGGTTAAGGAATTGCGTGCGGTTGTATCGAAAACCTTTTGTTTATATTTATGATTTTCGGCTTCTTCATAAATAGAAGCATCAATCGAGCACAATTCGGCTGCTTTTTTCCACATCGGCTCCCATTGATGACGTTTAGCCTTCATAACTTGAAGACGAGACGTTATATGTTCTTTCAAATCCATATTTACTCTCCAAGAGTGGTTTTTCTCACACTATTACCCGACAAAGAAGTATTACCGGCAATCATAGACATTGCGGCACCGCGACGTTTTTTACGTGCGTTTTCCAATTCTTTTGTTTTTTCGGAATTATCGATAACAACCGGCTCGATTTTCTGTTCTTGCGGTTGTACTTTTGGCGTTTTAAATACACTACCCATTTTTCACCCCACATATACGTTATCATCAACATAATCCTCATTCTCGTAACGTAACAAAGAACTCGGATAACTCATTTCTGCGAAAGTCAGCGCCAAAGCATCTGCTACGTCGGTTGACCTTCCCAATCTTTTTTTAATATCTTCCTTGGCTTCTATAAGTAATCTACCAAGAGAATCATATTTTTTGTTTGGCGCGGTTAAATCCTCGCACAATCCGTCGCAATCCACCAAGCTAACCGGCAATTCGGAGGTTAGCCACAAGTGAACTCTATCCCACATTTCAGCTCTGCGGTTGCCGTATTTTTCTATTTCTTGGGCTTTTTCGGCGAAATTAACACCTCTTACGATTTGGCCGTAACCTCTATCTAAAAGAATATCATACACGCCACCACCGACACCGCCGGCATCCAAATTCAACCTTAAAGGCTGTTCTTCGTTTATAATCCTCGCACACAAATTCGCCGTTTCGACAATCGACATAGATTTATAAGTCTGTATCTTAAACGCCTGCCGCCCTCTACGACGAGCAACGGCCGTCTTATCATCACCGAAACGCGCAATATCTATCCCAATCACCAAAGGCATCTCCACCGCCGGAACAAAATTATTTTCCAACGCCCGATGGACTTCTTTATACGAAATTAATTTTTTATCGCCTTGTTGGACCGGTTCGCCCCACCATGTATGCAACCAATCGTCATAATTCTCTTGCTTGCACTTCTCCGCAAGGTATTTCATGTTCTCCGGACAATAAACGTTATCCGTGTAATTTACCCTCTTAACAATCGTTCTATCGTCCGGATTTGCCCCGATGGCCTTCCATATAGGATCGTTTTCCTCCTGCCGGTTCATCGAAATCCATATCTCGGAATCTTCCTTACGTATGGTCGGATCTAAAATATCCCAACTTTCTTTAGATATGGTCTGTCCTTCCTCTATCCAACAGATATTCACACCTTCCAAAGACTTAATATTCTGCGCGTTGTCGTTTCGCAAACCCTTAAAAATTATTCTCGTGCCGGTCTCGATATTGTCTATCCGGTCTTCATAAACGACATAATCCGTATAACCCCATTTAGAAATTCGGTCTTCCAATAACCTCTTTACGGAATCCTTAATCGAATTTTGTACCTCACGGACACACGCTATGACTAACTTCTCTTTCCGCCCCCTTAATAATAAACAATCCGCAAATCCATAACTCTTGCCGCCGGCTCGCCCACCGTAATATAACTTGTATCTCTTTTTTTCATATAGTAACGGCGCATAATGCTTCTGTATGCCGACACTGACCTTCTTTACTTCATCTGCCATATTTACTCGCCCATTTTTTCGCGGTCTTGCAACTCTTTAGCCAACCGAAGGTTATTTTCCTTTCTTTCTTTTCTTTGACCGGCTTTTCTTTTTTAACCGGCTTATCTTTCCGCGGACGATATTTCATCCGGCAAAATTCTTCATCAGTCCTCAATACATTAAAACCACACTCAACGGCGCAATATTCCGCAATCAAGCTTTCCTCCCTCCCCTTTAAATCCGAAGTCTCCTCCTCAACCTCGAACCTAAATTCTATGTCGGGATGCTGCTTTATCATCAATCCAATCTTCCAGTTGCAGCGCCCTGTTTCAAAATTATATTTGTGTTGTGCGGCACGCACATCGAAATTTTTTGTTCTGCCGATATATACCCTGCCGTCTTTATTGTTCTTTATCCGGTAAATTCCGCTTCGGCTTCCTTCCGGTATATCTATTATAAATCTCATTTTGTCTAAAGTAACCCCCGAAATCCGGTATTTCCCTATACGGACATTTTTAACTAAATACCTGTTTTTACATAATTCTTATTTTTTGACAAAAATTGTTCCGCAGAAAATTTTATTTCCGTTCCCGAATTTCATAAGTCCTTGATTTTATTTGGTTTGCCGAAAAAGGATGCTTTTTTGAAACGATAAAATGGGGTAGAAGTTCGTGAGGTGGGGGGTGATAATGTGGAGAGAGCTCCGCCGCCGCCCCTACCCCCTGTCTGACTGAAAAAGAATGCTTTTTTCTACCGCTTCCGTTTCCGTGTTGCCTGCTTCCTTTTCTTGGCTGTATTGCCTTTAGTCCTTAATCTCTGTCTTTATACGTACACGCGCGCACGTGCTTATTTATTGCGCTTTGTTTTCTTTGCTTCCTTCTTGCGCTTGCTTGTGCCTTTTACCCTTGCGCTTATTGCTTCTTTCTTCTCGGCAATGGTTAAGGCTTTCGGTTCGATAATCTCTGCATCTATTGTCTTGACTTCCTTCTGTGCAAGTCTCTCGGATTTAGTCTCACCAACAAAATAAACAACTGCCATCGGTGGCCTGTCTTCTTTTATCCGTTCTTTCTTCCACTCGTTAGGCTGTACACTATCAAGCCACTTTTCCGCACCATTTGAAAACTTACTATTGAGGTTTAATTCCCAATAACTCGCCAACTTCGTGCGAAGCCAATCCATTACTTGAAGAAAACCAACTTTATTCCTATAATTATCCAAAGACTTCGGGTTGGTAAAACCCAAGAAAATGGCAAGTCCGTTTTTTGTTGGAATTAAGCCTTCTCTTATAGCTTTTACGGCATCTAGTTTTTCATCTACCGAGTTAAAGTCGTCGGGGTGAGGGTATTGTTTGAAATATTCCTCGGCTTTCGATTTCATCTCTTCGGAGTTATTAAACTTTCTTCCGTTGTCTGCCATGGATTTACCTTTTATAAGTTCGCTAATAGAAAAACGCCCCGACTTTTTGGATCGAGGCGCTTATAGTGAGAGTTCGTAAATTATATGAGTATTCGGTTAATTCAAAATTTAGGAAAAATCGCTAACAGTTCAATCTTCAAACTTTTAGCTAAGTTTAATATAAAACATTTCATCTTGAGACGAAAGGTCTAGCGCAAGTTATACACAGATAAATTTATTGTATCGTACCGGAAGAAACAACTTTTTTACTTTTTTGTCTATTTTCAAGCATTTAGAAAGTGCGATTTTTCTTGACTTTTGTTTTAATGTGTGGTATTATAGGACATATCGAGAGGGTTCTCGATTGTTTTTAACCGCCTGTTTTGATGGGCAAGCTTTTGAAGGAGTAAACATCATGAGTAAATATGTTGATTTAAAGGATGAAGCATCCAAGCATCATTTTGAGGGTATCGACTACGTTTTCGGTCAATCTCAATTAAAAGAATATTTTGAGCGCACCGGCTACACAGAAGCCGACATAAAAAGCGGAAAGCTCGTCGGTGATGGTTTCGGGGGTATCGGAACGCGTGAAGCTTTTAAGGCTCGCGATGAGTGGTTTAATCAACTCGACGAGAGAATAAAAGCCGAATGCACACCGGAGGAAATTTTTAAACATGAATGGTGGAATCATGAGTGCGGATATACCGGCGACCATGAAACAGCCCTCCGGATTACACGTTGTTATTTTCCGGAATACACGCCAACAAGAAAACTCTTAAACGAGTTACAAGCCAAATTTGATGAAATTAATTAAGGAGATACGACCATGAATAAAGAAAACTACGAATTTGAAAGAAAATTGATTGTTGAATATCTGCAAGGCTACATTATAGAAAAATATCACCCGACAAACGCCAAGGAATATGAAATTTTAGGGCGCGCGGTTGTGGGTTGTGAGTGCATAGCCTTATTTGACGATGGAAGCATATTAAACGCTTACCGCTACGGAAAAAGAGCACGCCGTAGTTATCCAAACGCAGAATGGCGAGCTTCGGAGTTGATAGATGAAGCTTTAAACCATTACAAAGCATTAAATAGAAATTGGGAGGAATAAGGCCATGAATAAGGAAATTTGTGTTTTGGGTTCGGGTATGGTTTCAATCTTCCGGAGTGACTTCGGGCGCGATCCGTTGTCTTACTTCAAAGATGATGACCGGATTTTTATAGCTCGCGACATTGAAGATGCACGCAAGCGCGAACAGAACGGCGAGAAAGTCGCTTTAATCATCAACGGAGCTTTAGGAGTGCTTTGGTGCTGTCCGGTAATTAACGGCGAATTAAAACAAGGTATGTTTTCGGGGGCGTTCGTTTATACCTCGAATGACGTTGTGATGACCGGCTATTCTCACCCTATCCGCTTAATGGATCGCTTCGAGCATCCTCTTTCTTTCGACGTGGTGGAGCTTTGCCCCTGCTGTGGTGAAGAAGTGGAATTAAAAGGCGCAAGCTATCAGAAGCCCCAAAAATGCCCTAACTGTGGCAAGTATATTATGCCTTGTAGTTTATGCAATCACGATGCGCCTTGTCGTTGTCTTGCCGATAAACTTAACCGCAACACCGGAAAATTTGAGGAGTAAAGCCATGGGAAACAATCCAACCAACTACATCGAGACTGTCGAGCTTCTTAATGAAACAACGCGCGAATATAACGCTTCATTAACTCGCGAAAAGATTTTAGAAAGAAAGCTCCAACAGGCAAACAAAAGATTGATGAGGGCAACAAACGCCCTTAACCAAATCGCGGAAAATACCAAGGACGTCGAGAATTGGAAAATTGCACGCGAAGCATTGAGACAAATTTCAGAAGTAAAGGACTAAAGCCATGTATAAAACAGTAATAGACCAACTACGCGAAGAATACGATGCCGGAAGAATAACACCGGCGGAGATAGCCGAAGAATTGAACGAAACAAATTCTTATTGCTACGAAATAACCGAGCAAACAGCCCTTTATCATATCGGGCGCGGTTTAATCTCTTACAACAGCGTAGAAAAACCAAACTTCATACATATAGCCGACTATGCGAGCCATGCGCCTATATTATCAAGCCAAAATTACGACATAAGACCGGCAACACCGGAAGAAATCGAAATGTATAATAACGGAGTTTATCAATACAAAATTTAACCCCATTTTAACCGCTTCCGGAGATTATAGAGATGGAGACTAACACAATGAAAAACACAGGAATACTCACAAGCCAAGAGTTCAAAACAATTCGCGAAGAATTGGGGCTCACTCAATCGGAGCTTTGCAAACTCTTGAACATTAAAAACTACAAAAATATTCAGCGTTGGGAAGCCGGAAATAACGCCATACCGCAGGGCGTTTGTGATGACCTCTTAAACATCTTGCGCGAAAATCATTATCAGATTGAAGCGCGATTAAAAGAGCTTTCCGATAAATACTATCGTTACGACGTCGCGCCGGTTTATCTCGTCCTTAAAGATGATCCGGTCGAAAATGCGGCACTTCGTAAGGCTTATGTCAAATTCATCTTTCAGAAGAAAAATGTCCACTTGTTTAGGTTCGATGAAAAGGATTATAACGATTTTATTTATAAGAA
>Ga0310696_10003974_pt1 | contig 18265 bp, 6 predicted proteins | sample AusTroGonzalo_MG_4_FD_203885 | JGI IMG/M metagenome (GOLD analysis project Ga0310696, IMG submission 203885) | Bovine rumen microbial communities from tropical cattle in Woodstock, Queensland, Australia - Gonzalo_02 (v2) (version 2) | ecosystem: Host-associated > Mammals > Digestive system >...
TTCTCCTTGGCATACTGAAGCAGGAATGTGGTCTTACCCACCCCACGAGTACCCTTGATACCTATCATACGGCTGGACCAATCTATCTCATCCATAAGATCACGTCTTACGGATGCATCAAGATGCTCCAAAAGGTAGTCATGTGTTCTGAAAAACTGCTCCATAATAAAACTGCGCGTCCGCGCACACACGTACGCGGACTGCAAAGGTAATACAAAAACTCCACATTTTGCAAAGTGGACTTTGCAATTTAAAGCTTTTTTGGCTTTTAATTCCAAACAGGTGTGCCGTCCTTTACCGTAACAGCCATCTGCTCTTTTCCTTTGTTGTACCAGATATCAAAGGTACCGTTCAGGTAAGGTCTTATATCAGCTCCATGCTCTTCTACAGCAAAGCCCTTGCCGAGCTCTACAAAGGTTCCGCCACGATTGAAGTCCCAACTTTTGTCAAAGCGGATTTTGAACTTGTTGCCATCGGTCAGTGTAACATGCTTGATAACATATACGCCAGGTTCGACTTCGGCGAGCATATAGTCCATATCCCAACCAGCTGTCCCATTACCCAAGAAAGTGCCAACGAGAGAGACGTTTGATGTTCCTTCAACTGGTACGTCATTCTCTATAGTGACTTTGCATTTGGCAGAAAATTTGCCTGCGGTAGCTGTAATGACCACTTCACCTGCTTTCATTGAAGTCACTTTGCCGTTCGCCACAACGGCCAGGATAGTATCGGAGCAGCTCCATACTGCCTGGGGCTTTTCGGCAGCATTCTTAGGATTGTAAACAACCTTTAGAGTAAGAGGTGAACCAACCTTAACGCTTGTGGAATCAGGGGCGATCGAGATACCCTGAAGAGGAGCTGTTCCCTCTTCTTCCTTGCTGCAGGATACAAAAGCAAGGGCAGCCACCGCTGCGATTGCGAGAATAGAAAACTTCTTTTTCATTGTCCTTTTTTTATTTGATGTTTGGTTTAATCTTTCAACAAAAATACCACCCTCCGGGCCAATTCCCAATAGGCAAGAGGTCTCAGAATGCTGTTTTTGAAGATTCTGAGACTGTTTTTGTAAATTTTGAGAGTGTTTTGAAGAACTACTTCTCGACGCTATGCATCCACGCTGCAACAGTAGTTCCCATGATCTGCTTGAACGAGGTGCTGAAAGTGCTGTAACTGCGGTAACCGCTCTCGGAAGAGAGTTGCTGGGCGGTGATTTCACGCCCTGCGGCCACCGCCTCCTGATACAGACCAACAAAGTGGCGGATCCTGAGGCCGTTGATATAAGCGTTATATGTGATGCCCTGCTGGGCAAAGTGCTGGCTCAGATAAGTCCGGTTAGTGCCAATAGCATTGGCCAGCTGGGCCAGAGTAAGGTCGTTCTGCAAGTAAAGCTGCTTATTCTCGCAGTGTTTCTCAAGGAGTGTGTCCATCTTGGAGGGGTTATCCGTTTGTGCCGATGCCTCAAGCACCTCTTCGGCCGGCTCTTCCAGCTCCACCGTAGTACTATCACTCAGTGACTGCAGCGTTTCCACACGCCACAGCACCAGGCCCATAATGATGACACAGACAAATTCCAGAAGATAGATCAGTACCTTGGTCTGTCCGGAGGTGAATAGGTAAAGGACAGAAAAGAGCATAAACACTGCCAGTATCAGAAAACTCTGCCCAACCTCCTTGTTCTCCAGATCGGCGTAGTTATCCCTAAGCCAGCGTCCATAGCGCCGGACAGCAAAGTACATATACACCATTAATACAGCGTATACTGCAATGACATAAATGCCCTGCCAAGTCAGGAATGCGTCTTCTTTGTATATGACATTCAATACCGCCAAAACAATGGCCGGGACCAGCGCCACAGCCACAGGCCATACGGGCCGATGCCGGTCCTGTAGCATAGAGAAAAGAATGCCGGCTATGATGGGTATGAGCAGCAGGAAGTCCAGAGCGCAGACAATAATGTAAACAAGAGCTGAAGGATAGCTGAAATACCAAAGCCACAAAACGTGGCTGAACACGTTCTCCATCATAATGGCCGCCGCCCATAGGCGCAGGCGCAACGGAGGCGTTACTCCCGGCGAAATGGCATTACTGCGCCGTAGCAGCAGATAGAGTGCCGCAGCAATGCCCAGTCCCATTACCACCCCGTAAAGGATGACAAATACTATGTCTTGAAGTATCTCTTGCGCTTCCATGGTACTGTCCCTATGTGTTATTTGCCCAGATAGGACATTATTATGTCTACAGCTTTATCCTCGGTGATCAGATCCATATTGAGGACAATGTTGTAATTGCGGGCGTCGTAGCGACTCTGGCCGGTATAGCGCGACACATAGTTATTACGAGCCTTATCCACGTTGTCAATAACCTCCTGGGCTTTCTCGCGGCTGAGGTTCTGCTTGCTCATGATGCGGGCAATGCGGTTCTCAAGTGAGGCGGTGATGAGGATATCGACCTTGTTGGGACGGTCCTTGAGTACAAAGAAACCGGAACGGCCGGCAATGACACATGAGCCCTGATCAGCAATACCGTTAAGTATCTCCTTCTCGGCCTCAAAGACATCATTGACACTGAGTGACTTTTTGTACTCGCTTATGTAGTCGCTGTCGCCGTCAACCAGCATGCCGCTTGTGGGTACCGGAGCGACCATCTGGATAAAATCGTCCAGCCAGCGTTTCTTTTTACCCTTAAGCTCCTCAATGCCGCTTGCGGTAAGATTGAGCTTAGCCTGAAGTGCATCTACAAGTTCCTTGTCACTGAAACGGACTCCAAGTTTCTGGGCCAGTTTACGGCCGATGGTTCTGCCGCCCGAGCCGACCTCGCGGCTGATGGTAATAACAAAAGGTTCTTTCATTGTTATGCGTTTTAATTATCCTTCATTATAAAATCACTCATCGACATCGGCCTTGACAAGACCTTTGTCAAAACGGCGTTTCCACCACAGATATATGATAAGGAATGCCAATGACACCACAGCAGCTATGACGTAGGCTATCTGCGGAGCCAGACGGAATCCCTCGGGTGCCATGAAGATGTATGTCACGGTTACCACAGTCATGAACATAGCCGGGATAAGGGTGACAAGCACATTCTTGCGGCGCAGTGTCAGATAAACCGTTACAGCCCAGAGTGTGAATACAGAGAGGGTCTGGTTGGACCATGCAAAGTAACGCCAGATGATTGCGAATCCCTCCTTATCACGCAGGCTGTAGAGCAGAGCACCCAGTGTTATGACAAACAGAGGAATACTGATGGCCAGACGGCTGGCAATGGATTTCTGCTTGATATGGAAGAAATCGGCAATGATGAGTCGGGCCGAACGCAAAGCGGTATCGCCCGATGATATGGGAGCTACCACAACGCCCAGTATGGCAAGCAGGCCGCCCACCTTACCCAGCCAGGTCTTGGAGATCTCAAGCACGATAGCCGCAGCACCCTGATCCGTGCCGTGCTCGCCAAAGTATGCTGTGGCGGCCGCAGCCCAGATAAGAGCTACAATACCCTCGGATATCATTGCACCGTAAAATACTATACGGCCCTTGGTCTCATTGGTCATGCAACGTGCCATCAGGGGCGACTGGGTTGCATGGAATCCGCTTATGGCACCGCAGGCAATCGATATGAACATCATCGGGAAGATGGGGTTCTTGTCATACTTGGTTCCGAATCCGTTCCAAATCTCAGGCAGCTCGGGACGGTTGATGAACAATGCCACCATAATACCGAAAGCCATGAAGAGCAGGGCTGCACCGAATATGGGATAGAACTTACCTATGATTTTGTCTATGGGGAACAGCGTGGCAATCAGATAATAGATGAATATGATCAATATCCACCAGTTGACGCCAAGAGTTCCGGGGGTGAGACGTGCCAGGATATCGGCCGGCTGTGATACGAATACCGCACCCACCAGGATAAGCAGGATCATCGAGAAGATGATGAACACCTTCTGGACATTGCCGCCCAGATATCGGCCGATAAGCTGCGGCAGGCTCTCGCCTCCATTACGCATGGATATCATTCCCGACAGATAGTCGTGAACGCTTCCTGCAAAGATTGTTCCGAACACAATCCACAGGTAGGCGCCCGTTCCGAACTTGGCACCCATGATGGCACCGAATATCGGGCCCAGACCTGCAATGTTCAGGAACTGGATCATGTAGGCCTTCCATGTGGGCATGGCAATGTAATCCACACCGTCTGCCATGGAAGTGGCCGGAACCTCACGCTTGGGATCGGCCCCGAAAAGACGTTCAATGAATTTTCCGTAGAACACATAGCCCAATACAAGAGCTATCAAAGCTATTACGAAAGTTACCATTATTGTGTTAAATACTTTATCCTTAAATCATCAAGGCACAAAAATACAAAAAAATATCCCCTCTGTCATTTTTTTAACAGAAGGGATATTCCATTGTTTACATGAACCTTTTACCTGTTAAGGCGCTTGCTGTTATTGATGATAATCAAGCCCTGATGGTCCGCGTCAGGTATCTCACGACCCAGAATGTCAAATGCAACACCTTCCTGAACGGTTGCACCCGTCAGATCAATTCCGGTAGGTGAATCCAGATCCAGCATAAGCGGATGCTGGGGAGTACCCAAGATTGCGTCCGATACATAATCAAGGTTACCCTTGAGTTCTGTTATATCGGCACCCTGAGCCACCTTGAGGGTCAGTTTAACAGGCTTGTCGCCGGGAACGGTAAGATAAGCAAAACCGTTCTCATCAGTAACGGCTGCGGCGCGGCACTCACCGTCGGCAAATATGCCCAGCGCAACGTTCTTGAGTATCTGACCGCTCTTGAGCACCTTGACTGCCATAGTCAGGTTGTCTGCGAAGGCGTGGAAGTCAACAGGCTGGAAGATACCAGTACCACTGCCGTTTGCGCCACCGCGTGCGGGTGCCAGAGCAGACACTGAGCCGGGATACTTGAACGTACGGGCGTCATCGGTGGTACTCTTGATCTTGTATCCCTGACCGGGCTCAAGCATCTGGAGTGATCCTACCCACTCATAGCGGTCATAGTATGCCACACCGCTCTGAGCCTTAACCATATCACCGTCCTCCGGGTTGATATCAGCCAGAGCATCGGCCAACGTTGAAACCTGACGGCCATAGTATGAGGTCCAGTTCCAACCCTTGTACAGGACAATAGGTGCGGAAACGGTCTCAATGCGGCTTCCTACAATACGCAGCTCACAGTCACTCTTGATCTTGACAGCATACATCTGTCCCATGCCCAGACTGGTAAGGTTACCACCCCATGTGCCGTTCTCATGTGCCAGATAAGCATTCTGACTCTTAATTATCTCTACATTGTCGGCAATCTTTTCAGCAACCGAGGCAATGGTCGGATTATCAGGCACAACATAGATTGAAACCCAGTTCCAGCCCTCCTTGAGCTTGAGTGTCTGCTCAATCTTGTCATGCGCGGTCAGCTTGACAGGGTTGCTGTATGTTCCGTTAAGATCCAGCAGCTGGAACGTGATGTCAGCATCAGGCTCCACCTCAGGATAGAGAGTGCCTGTGGATGCATCAAAGGCACGGAATGATACGGGCTTGCCCGCATCAGCGTTACCGTAGATATCCATTGTCACATAATATGTGCCGTAGCGCTCATTGTATGACGGATGGGCCATACCGCGGCACTCATCATCAATAAAGGCGGCCACGATGTCATCCTCATCCTCACTCTGGATGCCCAGGATATCAAGAGTGGCTATCATGTTCATTGAGTTCTCAAACTGTCTGGGGTTGATGCTCCATTCCGGAGTCTGGCCCTTGACCTTAACATTAACGGTCAGAGGAGTCTCAATGCCGTTATTACCCTTAAGGTAAACCGTCTCCTCATACTTGCCGATAGGCGTTGAGGGGCTTACACGGAAGGTGATGGTGCTCTTGCTGCGCGGGTTGGTAACTCCGTAGTCGGCACTTGCGGTGAGCCATGACGGCAGACCGGAGATGGCCCACATCTGCTGCTGTCCTCCCAGATTCTCAATGGTGGCGGCAAATTCCGTATTACCCTTGACCTGCTGCTCCACGCTTATCACATCATCCTGCCATACCAGCTCATTGCGGTTAACGAATGCGCTCCATATTGCAGCAACTGAGCTGTTGCCGTTGTTGTCATACAGGTCACGGACGGTAAAGTTCAGAGTGCAGCCTTCAATGGCAGCCGGATCCTCATCGATTGTAATGATAATCTTATCATTCGATGCCGTATAACTGAAGTTCACATTGGTCTCCGTAGGTTTGAGGCGCAGAGCCGGAGCATTATCAACATAGCTCATTGATGCCGCACTGCCGTCGGCAATCTTTATGAGAGATGCGGTCATAAGGCTGTCGCACAGATCCCTGGCACTGCCCATGGTAACCACCTGGTTGTAACCGTCCAGTCCCTTGAGCTCAAACGGATAGTAAGCCACAAGTCCGCTCTCACTGCCGGTAAAGCGCAGGTTGCGGTTGCTTACAATCATATCGCCGTTCATGGTAGCGTTCCATACGCGAACTTCATCAACCATGCCGGTAAACGCGCGGTCAAACTCATACACACCAAGTTCGGCCGATACCGTTGTACGGCGGGCACCCACAATCAGGTTGTTGGTAACGATATTACCCACCTTTGACTCACTCACCGTGAGGCGGCGTACGCCATCCACATATACTATTGCTGCACCCTGACGCAGCACGCTCAGAGCCACATGGTGCCATGCGTTATCATCAAGGTCCGTTCCGGCTATGGCATACTGACAGCTTGCATCGGCATTAGGCAGATAAGCGCCCTTGCCGGTCAGCTGCAACTGGCCGTCTGCATTAATCCAGAACGCAATCTCGCCCATCTGCAGGAGCTGGGCATCGGACTGCTGCTTGCCGCCGCACATCCAGAACTCAACCACGTAGTCATCGGCAGTGGTGACAGGCAGAGCTGATGCGTTGATGCTCAGTACATGCTGTCCGTCCAGGCTTACAGACTTATTCTCATTGTTTATGTACCAGTTCTCACCGCTCATGGTCATATGACGGTTACGGCTGTAGTCACGTATGGATGTACCCTCGCCCTCATTCATCTTCCAGTAACCTATCAGATGACGGGTTGAAGGACTCTTGGTGACACTGCGGTTAAGCAGAGCGGTGGTCATGTCATGTGCCTCATCCCAAAGGAGCAGCTCATGGATTGCAGCATTCAGACCCTGGCCTACGCGCAGAGGACCGTTGCCTTCATAAGCCACAGCCTTACGACCTGCATAGAGAGAGATAATGGAATCATCGACTGCAACCGAGGCATTCAGTACACCGTCCTTGGTAAGGCTCATAGTCAGGAACACCCATTTATCAGTAGGAATCTCCTTTGTGGATGTATAGTTATGTCCTGCCATTGAAACCTTAAGTTTTGTGCTTTGGGTAATAGCTACAGTCAGTTTCTGCGAGCCCTGTCCATGGGTAAGCAGTGTGCCGTAGCTGTTCACCTTGATCCAGGCGTCTATTGAGAAGTCCTTCTTGGCCAGGTTAACTGATGCGTCGGTGTATGCAACAGGCTGTGCGGCCGTGCCTCCCTGAAGGTTGAGAGCCGTCTCATGCTGCACCTTGGCGCCGTTGAGTACACCCGTCACAATAAAGTTGGACTCCTTGGTTATACGACCCTTGATGATATCCTCATTAAAGCTTATGCTCAGTTCATCACCTATATCAAGCACACCGTCAGTAGGCTCAGGCTGACCCATTGAGCGCGGACGTTCGGTATCCTTGACAAGGGCAATCTCATCACTGTAACGGTAAACCTCGGACTTGCCGTAGGTGCTTACCGATACCACGCGGAACAGGTAGTCACCGTCAGGGAATGATTTCATTCCAAGATCATAGCTTACCGATGTTCCCGATGAAGGCAGCATCTCATTGCCGTTTACCAGATCAGTCTTGTTTACCACATACTCATGTATGAGAGTCCAGTCTATGGCACCCTGCTTCTTATACTGCAGACGGAAAGCCTTCAAACCACGGTAGTTACGGTCAAATCCGGAGAATGAGAGTCTCAGGTTGTTTCCGGTCTGGGTATTGATGACAGTACTTGACAAATCCAGGTCAACAGGCGATGATGACGGCACAAAGTGGGCCGATACGCAGACAGTATCAGCAATGACATCCCATGTGCTGGTAGGATCATACTGGCACTGCGATGCAAGTACAATCTCTATGTCATTGTAATCAAGCACACTTGCGTCAGTCTGCTTTAACTGCAAAGCCTTGGTGACGGTTGTACCCGCAGGCACCTTGACTATACGGCTGTCGGTGATAGGCTTGCCGTCAATCATCAGGTTGGCACCGTCGGGGTTGGTCTCATCGTTCACCAACAGACGGTAATAAACATCCTCATCAATCTCTGATGCATTTGACAGGCGCAGTACATAGTTGGCCAGACCGCCCGACGGAACATCCGATACCACAGGTACGTCAACATTGATCTGCGGAACCTCAATCTGCATGGTAGCATCCATGATGGTGGTTCCCGGCTTATAATACTTGGTCACTACCTTACCCTCATACGGGCCGCAGGTCTGACCGCCGCGGGTGCGGAATATGGGACCGAACTTACCGTACTCATATACATCAACGGTAAGAGCGTCGTCATCGCCCTCCTCGGCCAAGGTATAGCTAAAGCTTGCGGTCTGACTCTCCTCAAACTCACGCTGCACTTTCTCACCGCCTCCGGTCTCGGTCTTGATCTCGAACTCAACACCCACGCTGTTAATAAAGAAGCCCGTAGCACCGCCAATTATGGCAGCGGCCGATACAGTATTCTCATAAGTGTGTCCATACTTGTCCTCTGTCTCCTTGGTGCAGGTTATGCTGGAGCCTGAGTCAAACGAGAGATTGGTCACTGTCACGCTGTCACTCTTGGCTTTTGCCAACGCGGCAGCTCTGACTTTCTCCATCTCATTGTTGGCCAGATGCTTTTTCCAGTTGCGGATCTGCGTATTGCACCACTCCACGCTGTCGGTGTAGGTCTCATCCGAGCCCTTGGGTACAACCATCCTGTATGAAGGACCGCTGGCCGAAGGACCTGCTGTAGCACTCTTGCCCCAAATATCCTTATCATGGTTACTGCTTCCATACGCGGGATTATCGGGAGTGCAAACGGTAACATATACAGGATACTTGCCGGTATTCTCATAGTCAGGCATTGAACCCACCGTATGCAACATGCCGTTACGCAGTTTCTCCAGATTGGGAATAAGCACATTCTCAATATAGTTCTGGGTGTATGCAAACTCGGTACCGAATGACAATCCGGTTGTCATTATATCATTCAGAGAGAGTTCCACGTCACTTATTGTTCCGGGAACACGTGTCAGGCCTACGTTACGGGCCATACCGAATATGATATTGGTAGAGCTGCCAATGAACACGTCACCCTGAGCGCCTACATACTCAGCCTCATCGGATGTGCTGATTGTCCTGGTGGCAGTAACTGAACGGCTCCATGTTGAAGCGTCCTCACCCTCAACGGTCACCTTGGCACCCACGGTAAGATCCACTTTGCTCTTAAGATCCTCAATGATAGCCACTCCTATACCGGTAGCAGTCTGAACCTCGGCACCAAGCTTGGTCTTGGTCTCCACACTGTTCTCGCTGTTCCAGACACTTCCCGTTGAATGGGATACCGATGTCACCGTACCCGATGTCCATTCAGTCTTGGACTTTGTTCCGGGTGGATCACGCAGCACCATGTCAAGCAGATCGGGACCGGCTGTGATAAAGTTGTTGCCGGTGGGCAGCGAGCCAAGAACTATACCTGTAATAGGCGTACCGTCGTTCCAATGATAGGTCCTGTTGTCAATATCATATGATATGGATATGGTACGCGTGTAAGGAGCACAGATATTTGGATAACCGGCTTTCCAAACGTATGTAGCCAGGCCCAGGCTGTCCAATACCAGCTGGTTGCTCTTAAGCTTATATACTGATCCTGCCTCCTGGCCATCAGTATTACCTTCCATGTAAACAGCCTGCTCTGATGAGAGGGCATTGTCAATGGTAACCACCGTTCCGGCAAGCGGAACAGTTGAAACTACAGGATCCCAGATGTTTGCATCATAGTTCCTGTACTCCTCCCTACCGGACAGATTGAACGTATAGGTGTCACTCATTACAAAGAGGGCGCCACCGTATTTATACTGAAGTGTAGGATACGGATTATAAATGTCTTTGACAACAATCGTTCCCTGAGCATCCAGAACCTCATACTCGCTGATACCGAACGCGCCGTCAGTGTGATCTGACTGGACAACGGTGAATATGGGAGCGCTGTGATATACCTTTCTGTACATAGTGTTGTACTCATAGTACTCATAAACTCCGTCACGCATCTGGACAGAATCCTTATATGATGCCAGAGGCTGCGACAGATCGGCCAAAGCCGACTCCTTGGGATCACCCAGCACGGAATCTGTTGCCACAACGACAGGAGCAGACACCTTGTACTGCAGAGGAGGCAGCATAGCCGAGAACTCACCGGTAAGAGAGTCTGTCAGGATGACTATCTTGCGGCAGTCATCCGTACCAGCACCACGCCAAGCCTTGCTTTTGATATGTTCTGATGCCGATGCAACTGGGGCCGTCTTGGTGTTGGTCTCATAGCTGAATGATGTCTCTCCCCTCTTCTGCTTAACCACGTTCAAGCGGTACAGGTCATTAAGCGGAGTAAGTATAAGCTGTGTAACACCGATGTTGTTGACGCTCAGACCAAATCCTACAGGTTTGTCGCCCTCAATATCACCACCTACCACACGGCCGGTATAATTGACCAAAGTGGTATCACGGAACTCCAGTCCGCTGACGGCGCGGTCAAAGGTGAACTTGGCTCCACGTCCCTCAGGGTCGGCCGGATAACGGCCGTTGGCAAATACGTGACCGCTCTTGACCACCTCTATATAATGGTCACCTATAGGCACGCTGATGGTGAACGTTCCGTCCTCGGCCGATTCAACCACCTTGCCGTTGCTGGCACATATCACACCGTCCACATACAGATTGGCACCCTCTACAGGATAATCGGTACCTGAATAGAAAATCTTACCGCTTACGGGGAACGATGATATGTCATCAAAGTCAACACCGTTGTGTATGAGCGATGCCTGGCTTATAAAGCGTGACTTAGCCACAGGTGAGAACTCATGTATTCCCATCTTGGGAATCACGCTGTAGCTTGTGCCCTCACCGGAATACGGGATGCCGCGTATCTCATAGTATCCCAGAGAATCCGTATAAGCCATCAGGCTCAACTGGTCCTCATTGGGGATATAGGTACTGCCCACAGCCGGTATCATGGAGAGACCGTGCCTTCCGTTGCTTACATTGTTGGTCCTGGAATAATCATATACCAGGTTCTGCGATGTCAGACCCTCATCAAACGGATAGTAAATGGCCAGATCCTTCTCGTTTCCGGTAAGCGGATGGTTGTAGTTCTTTAGAATATCAGTGGCAGAAAGTGCACGGGTAAAGAATCGGAACTCATCCATATAACCGTTAAAGTACTCCGTTCCGTTGAAATCGGCATTATTTGCGAATGAGATACAGGTTGCACGATTGTCAATGGTGACATTACGATTGATCCTATAACCTTCATAAGCAATGGTATCACTTATAATACTGTCACCCCTTGTTATAGAGATAGCGGTATAGGCATTCTGTTTATGGGAGAGTGTCAGATGCGTCCACTCTCCAGGCTCAATTGACAAGTCCGTATAGTAACTGGTCTCATCCAGATATACACCAGGATGATACAGTTTCTTGTCCTGATCATAGGTGATAAAGAATGTCATGCTGCAGAAAACATCGAGCATCTGATATCTCTTGTCACCATTCATGGTTGATGAATCAGGATTGATGTACATCTGAGCACTGAAATCCCTTTCAAACAGGTTCTTGAGAGTTGTCTTGTCACAATCGTACTTGAATCCGGTACCGTTACCTGTAAACCTCACGGAATGCATGCCCGATGACATTTCACCATCTGCACTCTGCTGCTTAAGGACGACCTTTGCTCCGGCCACAGCCGTTCCTGTTCCGTATTTGATATTACCGCTCAGGGTTCCGGTGGATAGGCTGAATCCGTCGGCCACATCTGAGTCATCATATGACACTTTGCTGCCGTCCTGGCTCCATACCACAACCTTATACTGGTTGTAAGTACCGGGCAATGCAGTAATATCGTCATAGCTGTAGCCCGATGCAGTACCGCTGGTGGAGTATATCTCGGCCCATGCATTCTCATCGTTGCTGCCCAAGGGACGGCGCTGGATTATGAAATTGGTAACATTGGCGCCCACCTGCTGAACAGTCCACTTAAGCTTGACCATGTTGTTGTATGATCCTCTGGTTGCCTGGAATGACAGCACTTTGGAACCTCCAAGTTTCTTGTTGACAACCGGACTGATCATATCCGTTTCCAGGACACTCACCACCAGACGATAGAAATAGTTATGATTGGCTGTAAGACCTTCCTGATCAGTATATGATCCGGCATTTGTTTTTCCACTGTTTATGGTAAAGGTCTTTACGTCCTGCCATGTGGCCTTTTGCGGATTATTCACATCATAATCGGTGGAGCGCTGAATGTGGAGAGTATAACTCTTAGTGTTGGCATCGCCTATGGGCGTATGGTTCCAGGAAAGGATGATCTTGTCACCCCCCTCGCTTATATCGGCCTTGAAATTGCTGAATGACCACTCACGCTTAAGGTTACTCGTAACACGGGTGGACAGTTCGTCACGACGGCTGCCATTACGTGGTATGAATGACACCTCATATGTGTAATCCTTATCGTATGTGGGATTGACTACTGTCTCGCTCCTGAATCCTTTCTCAATATTGCTCTTGACGAGCACAGGATTCTTGAGGTCGGCACCATCATAACGGTATATGCTCCATGTTCCGTCACCGTCACGGCCCTCTGTTTCCCATGTAAGGTTAACCTCCTTGCTCCAGATGTTTGAGGTGGATGCCTGCAGTCCCTTGGCGCGCATGTAGCCGGGTACGGTTACCGGGTACCACATGTAATAATTCATGCTCTGCCTCTGGTTGTCCGGCAACGGATCCAGTTCGGCTGGAGTATAACCGGTACGTGATATTATATACTCAACGTAAGTGCGTACGTCGTTATAGTAATCCGTACGCCATGAAAAATCCATAGTCTGGCCGCTGAATGACGTAAGATTGGACTTATATGACGCCGACGTTGTCAGTTTCTGTTTCCAGTGGATATTGTTTACTGTACAACCTTTGAATGATCCCACGGTATTATCTCCGTAACCGGCCTTAAGGTTACCGCTTATCTTGATATTGTTGTAGTCATAGGTGACAGCCGTAGGACTTGATACACCCATCGTATTCAGGCCGTTGAAAGACCATGTAAAAGACTCCTCAACCGGCGTTTTCTGGGCACGGTTCATCTTCCACATACCCGCAATGGTTACGGTAGTGGTCTGACCATAAGGCAAAGCATTGGGGAATATCACCACATTGACATAGACTCGCTTGCTGTCACCGTCATGATAGGGATTGTAGAACTTGATAGTATATCTTATTCCGTCAATAGTAGCATAATAGGTGTTACCCCACCAGGTATCATTTCCGCAAGCCTTCCATGCTCCGCCGTCATCATCGTTCCAACCGAACTCGCTTATGGGTGAGCAGGCATACTGGCCGTTGATAAAAAGGGCAGGTCCATTAGGCGCACTGGCAGGTATAGAACCGCTCTTGGTAGGTTTCTGCAATACAAAGTAACCGTTGTTACCGCTGGTTGCATCATAATACATAGCCGTAAAACGCAGGTAAGGACGGTCATAAGAAGGATGGTTTACAACCTTGTTATTACCGTTTCCTGCAAAGTGCCAGCAGTCTGCTGTAGCACTGAGATTTCCAAGTAAGAGGAAAGTAATTAAAACCAACAGGTGTTTACCAAAAACACCACTTCCGGCGAGAGCACCACTGTGCCCCCTCTTTAAAGAGCTTAACATAACTTGATTGGAAGGTTATATTGAAAACATTTTGTCCTTTCTAAAGACTATTGATTTACGGAACGCAAAGATATTCTATTTTAACAAATTATATCTGTTTTTATGAAATTATTTTTACTATTTGACCATAGCCTTGCTATTACGGCCGTCTATGCAAATCTCAAGCTCACGGTCAAACCTGACATGACGTATCAGTTCAGACTCGTCTATGGCCGGCATACTCTCCAGCACATCGTAATCAAGAACATCACTGCTTTTTGAATACGGATCCACATTGATGTATCCGGCGTTGAATGACGTAAGGTTCTGGAAGAAATGGGTTCCCTGACTGGGATCAACGCGGAAATCCTCCAGACTGCACTCTACAATGACCTTAGCCTCGGATATATCACCCCACTGCACGGGAACGCCCAGTGATGATATGCTGGAGCCCCATCGGCCATAACCTATGAGCATATAGTTACGGCCCTCGGCACGCATGCGGTTGTTCAGGGCAGCAATCTCACGGGCCATGGCAGGAGTCTTGGCGGTATCAAACGCGTCACGGCGCAGATAAATCACATCGCTCACGCCCTTGATCCAGCCCACACCCAGCGCGCTGTCAGAGAGTATCAGCGAGCCGTTTGTATCAATCTCATCCCAGTCAACGTTTGTATTGCGGCTGTCAACCGATATGGGACGTATCTGAAGCACATTGAACTTAGGCAGTTTGTTGGGATCACCGCCACGGTCCAGATCGGCCGCGAATTCCAGTTCCACGCCGCATTTCATCTCAGCACGGGCTATGTCCAGCAGATCATCTACAATCTCGGCCAGCGGAAATGTCTTGTACTTGAGCATCTGGGCAAACGTAACGAATCGCGGGCCCTTGGGATAGGCAGAATCAACCATTCGCTGGTTTTCAAGGTCAAATGTTGAAACCACATGCTTTATGTTACGGAACTTCTCACAGTCAGCAATGGATATGCGCTCCAGATTCACAGAGTCATCAATCGACGTGGTGAATCTTTCCGGCTTTAAATTCAGGGCGAACATTGACTTTTGGGTCTCAGTCATAACCTGCTCCACGGTCGATGTCTGCAGCACATGCTTGGGGTATTTGGGCGAGAATCGCAATACAAGGTCACCGTCAACAACGGCTTTACCCAGACCGAACGCCACCTTCACGATACCGTCCTCGGCCTTTTCATGACCTATGGGATAGAAGTTCATGGAGCGGGCCACGCCTGACAGTGTGGGGAAATAGTAACCCTGATCCTCACTTCCGCATATCTCCTGCAGTATAATGCCCATCTTCTCCTCCGATATCACATTGGCCGTAGCGGCAATGTAACTACGTGACGAGGCATAAAAGACCGATGCATACACGCTCTTGATAGCCTTGGAGAGCAGACGCAACTCCTGATCTTCATTGTCGGTATGAGGAATCATGTATGTTGAATAGACTCCGGCAAAAGGCTGATAGTATGAATCCTCCAGTTTGGATGACGAGCGTACGGCAAGCGGCTTGCGGATATTGTGTATAAATACCTTGAGAGCGTCCGTCAGTTCACGCGGCAGGGTTGATGCCACGAATTCGGCCAGTATCTCCTCATCGGATATATCGGAATTGATAACGTACTGCAGGCCGTTGTCAATGATGAAACGGTCAAAATACTCGGTGGTTATGACAAGGGTGCGAGGCACGGTAATGCGCACGTCTTCATACTTGTCATACATATCATACTTGACCAGGATGTGGTTGAGGAATGCCAGGCCGCGGGCCTTACCGCCCAACGAACCGTTGCCAAGACGTGCAAAACGTATGGTGTCATTGTACGTAGCGGGATCAAAACGGGCTACCACGCCTACTCCCTGGTTTATGCGGAAGTCATGGATTATCTCCAGGTTTATACGTCTTATCTCGGAGATATCGGAATCATCACGTATGGTGAGAGGACGCAGTTTCTTACCCAGCGCAAACAGACCGCGCGCAAAGAGCCAGCGTGATATGTAGTTTTTATCGGACAGACGGCGGAAATCACTGTCCGATATGTTCTTGATAATCTTTTCAAATCCGTACAGGTCATTGGCGCGGAACAGTTCCTCACCGCTGTCGGGATCAGTCACCACAAAATCGCCGAATCCGAACTCACGACCTATATACTCTGAAAGGTCATGTGTCAGGGTCTTGGATCTCTTTACCACAAAGCCCACGCCCAACTTCTCAGCCACCTCACGCATGCTCTCCTGCGATGACTGCATCAGTATTGGCATGGTTGGATTGTCCTTGCGGATATGGTTGCACAGATCTATTCCGGCATCCAGTTTCTCAGTCTCGGGGGCGTCATCCTTATGGATTACAAAACCTATGTCCGATATCACGCCCAGTATATTCTGCTTGTAACGCTCGTAAAGCTCAACAGCCTCATCATAGCAGGTAGCCATGAGAATCTTGGGGCGTGAACGCTTGCGCTGTGTCTGCTGTTTCTCGTTAAGCGTATCGCGTATGGCAGCGCTGTTCTGCTGGAGCACCAACTTATAAAGCACCGGCAGATAGGTGGAATAGTAACGCACGGAGTCCTCAATGAGCAGTATGGCACGCACGCCCTCCTCCTCAATGTCATGCTCCGCATTCATGCGGTCCTCAAGCAGCTTGATGATGGCAATCATCAGGTCAGTCGAGTTGTTCCAGCAGAAGAACCAGTCAATGGCACTGCCCGTACGGTCCTGCATGCGGCGGTATATCTCACGTGAGAATGTGGCCAGCAGTACGATGGGAGTATCGGGAGCTATCTCCTTCATCTGTTTGGAGAAATCAAAAACATTGACCTCACCCACGTTGTACATGGTTATTACCAGGTCAAATGACATGTCTGACTTGGCCAACTCCAGGGCCTCGACAGTGGTCTCTACACGGACTATTTCAGGCGGGTTGCTCAGATTGAGTTCCGCGTAATCCTGTGCTATCTGAACCTCTATATGACCGTCCTCCTCAAGGGTATAGCTGTCATAGTTGTTACACACCAGGAGTATCCTGCGGATTCTCTTGGACATGAGTTCAGCGTGATGTCTCTCCTTCTCTTCCATCCTATTCCTGTAAAAACAATTTGGGCCGGCTTATATCCGTAAGCCAGCCCAAATTTATCAAATTGTTAGGATTAAACCAAACCCTGCTCGCACATAGCATTTGCAACCTTGATAAAGCCTGCAATGTTAGCGCCCTTTACGTAGTTGATGTAACCGTCCTCCTCGGTACCGTACTTAACGCAGGCAGCGTGGATATCGGACATGATACGATGCAGCTTCTCGTCAACCTCCTCAGCGGTCCACTTAAGACGCATTGAGTTCTGTGACATCTCAAGACCTGATGTTGATACACCACCGGCGTTTGAAGCCTTACCGGGTGAGTACAGCATCTTGTTCTTCTGGAACAGAGCGATTGCATCGGGAGTGGTAGGCATGTTGGCACCCTCAGTTACGCAGTAGCAACCGTTGGCAACCAGCTTCTCAGCATCCTTAAGCTCAATCTCGTTCTGAGTAGCGCAAGGCATAGCGATGTCGCACTTAACGCCCCAAGGACGCTCGCCCTCAAAGTACTTGGCGTTAGGATACTGCTTTACATACTCCTTGATACGGCCACGGATAACGTTCTTGAGGTTCTTTACATAAGCGATCTTCTCCTCGGTCATGCCCTCGGGATCGTAGATGTAACCGTTTGAATCAGAGAAGGTAACAACCTTGGCACCAAGACGCATAGCCTTCTCGGCAGCGTACTGAGCAACGTTACCTGAACCTGAGATAACAACTGTCTGGCCCTTGAATGACTTGCCACGGGTAGCAAGCATATCCTGAGCAAAGTAGCAAGCACCGTAACCGGTTGCCTCAGGACGCAGGAGGCTACCGCCCCAGCACTGACCCTTACCGGTGTAAGTACCAGTCCACTCGTTCTTGAGCTTCTTGTACTGGCCGAACATGAAACCAACCTCACGGCCACCTACACCTATATCACCAGCGGGAACGTCGGTGTCAGGACCGATATGACGATAGAGCTCGTTGATGAAGCTCTGGCAGAAACGCATTACCTCAGCGTCTGACTTGCCACGCGGGCTGAAGTCTGAACCACCCTTGGCACCACCCATAGGCAGAGTGGTAAGGCTGTTCTTGAAGGTCTGCTCGAAAGCAAGGAACTTCATGATGCTCAGGTTAACGCTTGAGTGGAAACGTACACCACCTTTGTACGGGCCAATGGCGCTGTTCATCTGAACGCGGAAAC
>Ga0310696_10003975_pt1 | contig 18265 bp, 20 predicted proteins | sample AusTroGonzalo_MG_4_FD_203885 | JGI IMG/M metagenome (GOLD analysis project Ga0310696, IMG submission 203885) | Bovine rumen microbial communities from tropical cattle in Woodstock, Queensland, Australia - Gonzalo_02 (v2) (version 2) | ecosystem: Host-associated > Mammals > Digestive system >...
CCTTCGGGCCTTGGGGTTGAACATTCGCAACTTCAAGGCCACCGTGCTGCGTGGCGCAGCGGACGGCCTCAAGGAGTTCGGTATGAAGATAGTCGCGCAAGCCAAGATAAACCTCAAGAAAAACGGCAGCATCGCGGAAGGTACGCTTCGCAATAGCGGGCGCACAATCGCACAAGCGGACGGAACCGTGGACGCGGGGTTTTATGCTGGCTACGCGGAGTTCGTAGAGTACGGGCGCAGGGCGGGCAAGATGCCGCCGCTCGATTCGATTTATGCGTGGGTACACAAGAAAAAATTGAAACTCACGAAAAAGGAAAGCGAAGCGGTACACCTTGCGGAACGCGAACACAAGGAAAAGGGCATCAGCCTCAAAAACCTCGTTAAAAGGGTGTTCAAGAAAAAGGGCGAGATGTCTAAGCAAGAGCGCGAGGAACGCACGTTGGCGTACCTTATCGCCCGCAGCATCGCGGAACACGGCAGCAAGCCGCACCCGTTCCTCAAACCCGCCTACGAACAATACCGCAATAGCATCGACCTCTTTATGCAGAACGTAATTAACAAGACCATCCAACAATTTAGACCCAGCAAATAATGGCAACGGCAAAAACGGCAACGGGAACCCTGCGGAAAGCCTTGACCGCAAAACTCACGGCACTTGGCTACCCCATCAGCGCGTCGGTCAATAGCTGGCCGCGCGTGCAACTTGAAGATGTCACGGAAGCGGAACCCATCGACAAGGGCCACGATGTGCGCGAACTCGGCTTCATCGTCGAAGTGGTCAGCCTCGGCAACTATGCGGAAGCGGACACGGCTATGACGGCAATCGAGGAAGGGCTTATCGGCACGGACACCATCACGATGACGGGCTTCGCTTGCTTGGAGATATACAAGGAGTTGGGGCAGGAGATCGTGGCCGTGGGCGATGCCGACAAGCTGGAGATAACTCGCCGGACGCAGTTCCGCGCGAATATAGCGACCAAAGCCGGAAGCGGCAGCGGTAGCGGAAACGGAAACAACTAACAAACAAAAACGATAAGACAATGGCAGTAAAAAGTGGCAACAAACGGCGCGTCTACTTGACGACTGGCAGCGGCAGCGGCACGAACACTTGGATTGCTGGCGAGCAGAGCAATAGCGTGGATTACACCAACAATGCAATCGACGCAAGCGACAAGTCCACCGAGTGGGATCAGTTCATCAGCGGCAACAAGTCGTGGACGGTCAGCGCGACCTTCAACCTTGACAACGCCTCGACGGGTCAGCAGAAAACGCTGCTCCAGTCCCTCGTCAGCGGCGCATCCGTGCGCATCTTCGTGGGCGAACTCGGCAGCGGCAACGGCGTTATCGAAGGAATGGCCGGAGCGGGCATCGTGTCGAGCATCAGCGAAACCGCCGAGCGAAACGGCATCGTGTCCCGTGAGGTCACGATTACGGGCAGCGGTGCGCCGACTATCACGTACCCTTCCTAATTGCTGAGGTATGATTAATCCACGGCAAACGATAGAGATGCAGGGGGTGACGGTGGAGGTGCTGCTCACCCCCTCGCTCTACAAGCGCAGCCTCACGCGGGGTATGGACTTGACGCTTCACGACGCGACGGACGCGGCTGAGGTGTGGCAAGTCTATGTCAAGCATATCTACCTCGGCTATCTCAACGCGCTGGATGTGGCGGCCTATGACGGCATCAAGACTAAGCAACGCTTCACGCTTGTTGACTTTGAATCGTGGGCTGCGGGCGAAGGCAAGGCGCGGTTCGCCGAGTTGCTGGCCGTGCTGGTGGAGTTCAAGACGGGCAAGACGCTGGACGAACTCACGAAGGAAGCCGAGAGTAAAAAAAAAGAGCCGGAAGCCGCAAGTCCGAGGCGGTTTCGCTCTTGGAGCCGTGGGAGCCACGGCGTGACTGGTTGATAGGACATTGTGGCAAGAGCGAGCGCGAAGCGGAGGTGGTATCGTGGGTTGAACTCCGTGCGCTATTGAAAGGCAGGGATGAAAGGGAGTACGGGGCGTGGGTACGGGCGCGGTTCATCGCGCACACGATATACTTGCATATCCCCGTATTCGGAAAGGGAGTGCGAAAGGAACGCGACCCTCGGCGGTTTTTCCCGCTGCCGGGGGACAAACAAGGGGACGAGAAGCCGACGGTGGTAAGGGTTACGAAGAAGCAGGCGGAACGGCTGGATAAAATCTTTGAAAACATCAGAAAATGAGCCTCTTAGGTAATATATGGGTTAAGTTGGGGTTGAAATCCGACGACTTCAACAAGGGCCTCGACAATGCGGAACGGCGTACCAGCAAGTTCGGCACGTTGATGAAGGGCCTCGCCACGCGCATCTTGTCCGTGGCCGTGGCTATGAAGGCCGTAGCGAGTACGGCAAAGACGCTCGCCGATTTTGAGGCCGCGACCAGCAAGTTGGCGGCGGTTCTCGGCAAGACGAAGGAGGGCATCAGCGGACTGACGCAGACGGCCATCGACCTCGGACGGCGCACCCAGTACACCGCCAGCGAGGTCGTGGGATTGCAGACGGAACTCGCAAAACTCGGCTTCGTGGAGGATGACATCAAGGGGATGCAGGAGGCCGTCTTGAAGTTCGCCGCCGCCGTGGGTACGGACTTGTCGAGCGCAGCGGCCCGCGCTGGTGCAACGATGCGCGGCTTCGGGCTGACGGCGAAGGAAACCAACGATATGCTGAACGTAATGGCGATAAGCACCAGCAAGTCGGCCCTTTCGTTCAACTACTTGGATAGCACCCTCGGCAAGTTGGTTCCCGTGACAAAGGCTTTCGGCTTCGACACCCGCGACACGATTACGCTGCTGGGAACCCTCGCAAACGCTGGTATTGATGCGTCAAGCGCAGGGACGGCCCTCCGCAGGGTGTTCAAGGAACTCGCCAACGAAAACTCCAAGCTGAACAAGGCCCTCGGCGGGCAGCCCAAGACGATGGAGGAACTTATTACGGGCTTGCAGAAGTTGAAGGGCGCGGGTATGGGCGTGCAAGAGGCTTTCGACCTTGTAGGCGCGTATGCGGGTTCGGCCTTCGCCGCGTTGGTAAATGGTGCTGACGATTGCCGCGTACTATACGGACAGTTGCAGAACGTGGATTCCGCGCTGGACGATATGTACGAAACGATGACCAAAAACGTGAAGGGAGCCATCAAGGAACTCGCCTCCGCGTGGGAAGGTTTCGTGCTGACGCTGCAAAACTCCACGGGGCCTATCGCTTCGTTCCTTTCGCGCCTCGCCCGTGGTGTAAACACGATTACTGACCTTGTAAATGGCGTTTCGCTCAAGGATTCGCGGACGAAGCAAATGGCCGAAACCATTATGCAGCAAGGCCAGTTCAAGACCTACGAGGATTACTTGAAGGAAATCCAGCGGGCCGAAGCGAAACTCAATGCTGGTTTCAGCAACGCCGTGCAAGGTATGACGCAAGAGCAACTGAGGCAGGGAGGCCAAGCCGCCCTCGCCAACGAAAAGCAAATGCGCGAATACCTTGACGCTTTGCGGTACGCGGCCTTCCAACAATCGCAGAAGGAACAAGCCGCCGCGCTGGAAAATATGTTCGGCGGTGGCGGCAAGGTGTCTATCGTCCCGACTGAGGACACCGACCCGTTGAAGGACTTGCTCGATTCGCTGAGCGAAAAAAGCAAGGACGCAAAGGACGGGATGTCGGAACTCAATGCGGAAGTTCGCGAGTACGTGCAAGAGATAGCCGACGCAAACGAGTACGACGATGAGATGCGGGCGCGGGCCAGCGAAATGATGCAAGCGATGTACGAGGAAAGCGGGGCCTATGATAAGGTCACGCAGTCGGTCATCGAAATGGCAAACGAAACCGCGACCGCCACGGAAATCGCCATCGACCACGCTGAGAAACTGCGGGATGTGCTGGTAGATGCGGCAGAGGAAATCGGCGACGCTATGATGGACAGCGCAGTCGGGAGCCTTGAATACCTTGCGGAAGCCCTCGGCAGCGGCGAGTGGAATACGGGCGAGTTCATCCGTAACCTTGTCGGGCCGCTGGCAGACGCAGCGATCTCGGCTGGTACGTTGATTCTCACGACGGGCGAAGGACTGGAGGCGGTAAAGAAAGCGTTTGAATCGTTGAACGGCTACGCGGCTATCGCGGCGGGCGCGGCACTTGTGGCCCTGGGCCTCTCCCTCAAAGCGGGTATGGCGGCTCTATCGAAAGGCGGCGCGAGTGCTGGCACGGCTTCGACATACTCAAACCCTTACACCTATGCGGGCGGCCTCGGAACCGCCCCGTCTGCCGGATATGGCGCAAGCATAGATGTAAACGTGACGGGCGTATTGAAGGGGCAGGACATTTACCTCGCATCGGAACAATATCAGCGCAATAGGGGGAGATAACAATGGCATACGGTCTGATTCTATACAAGGAAATAAGCACCCCGCAGGGCATCCAGCGAATCGAGATTCTAAAGGACGGCTACGCGGGGGCAGCCGTTGAAATGGCGGGCCTTCACGCCGACGGCCTTACCATCAGCAAGGATTCCAGCGACCTCGCGCAAGCGATAACGACCAGCGTCTTGACTATCGCCCTCAGCGACTGCGGGGAACTTGATTATAGCCAGTTTTTCACGCCAAACTCCACGCTCTACAAAGTGGTGTGGAAGATGGACGGCTCGCCCCGCTGGACGGGCTTCATCACGCCGGATTCCTTCACGGAAAATCTCGCCTACCGAGATACGCTGACGCTGACCGCGAGGGATAACCTCGGACGGCTGAACGACTACGACTTCTCGCTGGGACGCGGGCAAATGGTGTCCGTGCGTGACATCATCACGGAAGCCTTGACGGTGGCGGGTGTCGCTATGGATACGGTGTTCACGACCACGAAGGTGGCAAGCGAACCCGAAAGCACCCTTGCGATTGACGGTCTTGTAAACACCTCCCTGCTTGTCGGGCGCACTTGGCACGAAGCCTTGACCCTGCTGCTGACGGGCCTCGGCCTTACCCTCGCGTGGAACGATAGCAACAAATTCGAGGTGCGCGACCTCAGCCAATCACCCAGCATCAACCAGTTAGCCTTCTTCATCCAAAAAAGCGGGTATCGGCAGATCCGGCCCGCGTGGAAGAACTTTAGCATCGACCAGTCCTACGGCCTCCGCGACAACTTCTACGAAGGGCAATTCAGTAAAGAGGATGTAAATAGCACCCTCAGTCAAGACGGAAAGACCTTCACGGTTCCGACGGGCAGCAAGTGGAGCGGCAACCTTACGTTGATGAACCCGTATATCAACGGCGCGGCAGGGTATGAAACGATATACCTTCCCGTGGGTAACGCGGACACGATGACGGACAAGATTACCTATGCACAATGGGTTCCGAATCTTAACCGTCCCATAACCCTCACGATGAAGTGCAACAATGCGGCGTGGGGAACGGCGACGCGGCCAACGCTTTCGATATGGGCGCAGCAGAAACTGCCTATCAGTTCGTCACACGGCGGGCAGATCGAAAGGGCTTTCTACGCCTTGCGCTACCGTCTAAACGTGTTTATGGTCGTGGACGGCGTGCGCTACATCTTGCGTGAATCGTGGATACCGATTATCGACGCGCCGACGCTGGAGGAACCCTACCTCTACTTCTCCCTTCCCAGCACGGAAACGGGCGTGGATACGGACGAGGAAATCAAGATATACATCGGGGAGGTTCCGGGCAGCGGCGAACTCCAAATCGAACTATACAAGCCGCTGGCGTATGTCTATGAGGATGACGGAAGCCAGCCGTGCATCACGTATGCGCAGACCAACGCCTACGGGCGGCTGACGGACATCGGCCTCACGGTTGTAGAGGGAACGGCGGCACGCGCCAAGCAAGTCGCCATCAATGCAGACCACAACATACAAGCGGGCCTCGGCGTGGAAGTGGGCCAAGTGCCGACGGGCGTAGGTAACGCCCTGCTCTATCTCGGCGGCCTATTCTTCGACGACGACGACCTCACGCCGCTGACGGCCTTTGCACGGGCCGCAAACGGCACAAATTACGACCTTTTGGAGTTGGTGGCACGGGAATATATCTCGTACTCCAACGCGGCTTATAACGCCCTTTCCGGCACGATGCGGACGGCATCGGCGGCGTTCCGTTTCGACAAGTCCGTAGCCTATGACGGAAACGACTATCGGCTGGTAGGCGCAAGCCTCGCAATCCTCAGCAATACGCTCAACGTGCAACTACTCCAGCAGGAGGCAGCCTTCGACACGACGGCCTACACGATTACGGATGTGGATAGCGAAGGGCGCAGCAGCATCACGGGCGGCACGGGGAACATCCCGCAGGGGCAGACGAACACGGCGAATATGGAGGCCGTGCTTGTCTTGTCGGAGGGTCTTGCGAAAGCATACGCCCGCCTCACTTCGCTGGAGGACTGGCTGCGTGACCCCGCGCTCGATGAACTTTGCCTCGACTACATCGGCATCGCCAAGCGGCTGAACGTAGGCGGTATGGAGGTGGAATACGATGCGGAGAACGACGCTTGGCATCTTATCGGCAACCTATACGCGGACGGCTGGATAAGTGCCGGAGGCGTGAACTCGTCCGGCGGTGGTGGCGGCGGTGGAATCGACCTCGGCGCGATGTGGACTTCCCTACGGAACACGCCGACGCAGACCAGCGATGTAACCAGCACCACGAAGATTGCCCTCGACCACTTGCCCTATACGGCAGGGGACGGCATCAGTATCGGAAACGCGGGGGCCATCGGCCTATCCTCTACGGGCGTAGCGGCTGGCACGTACACCAAAGTGACGGTCGATGTCTATGGCCGTGTGACGGCTGGCGAGAACCCTACGACCCTCGCGGGGTACGGCATCACGGATGCGGCAAGCGCAAGCGACCTTACGACGCTGGCGGGCACGGTAACGACGCTCACGGGGCGCGTGGATGCGCTGGAGGACGGCCTCGGCGCGTTCTCGGACGGTATCGCCAACGTATATGCGCGTGTATCCTCGCTGGAGGACTGGCTGCGGAACCCTTCGCTGGATGACCTATACGTGCAATCCTTCGGAGCGGGGACGGTTGACACGGCGGGTATGCTGACCGTAGGCGGCACGGCGAATGTCGCGGGGCTGCTGACGGCAAGCGGCGAGGTCAAGATAACGGGAACGAGCAAGCGGCTATGGATCGGGGACGACATCTACCTTGAACTCGACACCAACGGCTACTTGCATACCAACGGCAACTTTTATGCGGACGGCTTCATCAGCGCGGGTGGCCTCGGCACGGGAGGCGGCGGCACGGGCGGCGTGACCCTGCTGGATGTGTGGACGAGCCTCTGCAATACGACGGTAACAAGCGTAGGAGCGAATACGAAGATAGCGGTGGCCCATATCCCGGACATCACGGTCAGCAAGGTCAGCGACATCGAAAGCTGGTGGACGACAAAGAAGAATAGCCTCGGCCTCGGTGCTGCGGCCACGTATAGCATCGGCACGGTAAGCGACGGAAGCAACGGCCTCGTCACGGGCGATATGGTGTATGACTTCGTGCTGGCGACGGCGGCCACGGGCGACATAGAGGCGGTCTTTGCTGAGGGCATCGCAACGGTGGCGGCCCGCGTGGGTTCGTTGGAGGACTGGCTGCGTGACCCGTGGCTCGACACCCTGCAAGTGGAGGATTTCGGCGCGGCGGTTGCTACCGTGAACCGCATCTACATCGGCGAAGGGTTTATCGAGTGGGACGCTGACGGCTACTTCCACGCAAGCGGCCCGTTCTACTCCGACGAGTGGATTAGCGCGGGCGGCGTGAACTCCGGCGGCAGCGGAAGCGTTGACCTCGGAGCCGTATGGACTTCGCTATGTAATACGCCTATGACGACCGCCGACGTGACTTCTACCACGAAGATTGCGTTGGCGCACCTTCCGTACACGGCGGGCGACGGCATCAGCATCGGGAACACGGGGCAGATTGGCCTCGCAAGTACGGGCGTGCAAGCCGGAACGTATGCAGCGGTCACGGTGGATGTGTACGGGCGCGTGACCGCTGGCTCGGCCCCTGCTGCCCTTACCTTCGGCAGCAAGTCCTACGACGGCACGACGGCGCAGACGCTGACGGCGGCAGACATCGGGGCACTTACGGCACATCAGACGATATACGGCCTCACGATAAACAACGCCAGCGGCTCGGCGGTGCTTTCATACAACCCCGCGAGTGCGGCGGGGAGCCTCACGCTTACGAAGGCTATGGTCGGTTTGGGGAACGTGGAAAACACGGCCCTCAGTACGTGGTACGGCTCAACCTATATCCGCACCGTCGGCACGATTACGTATGGCACTTGGCACGGCTCGGCCATCAGCAACACCTACTTGGAGAACTCGGCCATAACGATTGCGAACACCAGCGTATCGCTCGGCGGCAGCATCACGGCAAACCAACTGAGGTCGCAACTCTCGATTAACAACGTGGAGAATACGGCCCTCAGTACGTGGGGCGGCTCCGGCTACATTACGCGCGTCGGCACTATCCAGTACGGAACGTGGCACGGCGACAAGATAACGAACTCATATATCCAAAACCCTAACGTAACGATTGCGGGGCTGACCGTGAACCTCGGCGGCAGCATAGAGGACTACCAGCTGCTTTCGGCCCTCGGCCTTACCAGCGCGACAAGCAGCATCGAAACGCTATTCAGTTACTTCAATTCGTCCGGCGTTGCGAATAGTGCGGCGCGTCTTTCGGGCACGGCATCGCGCACGGCGTGGGGTCAGACCTACTGGTCGAGCGGCGTTCCCAGCAGCATCAGCGGCGCAATGACGGGCGTGGATTCGCTCAATAGTTTCGTGTTCCTCACGAACTCAAACACCCGCCTCGGCATCGGAACCTCGCAGCCCAGCAGCACGCTCCACGTGGCGGGCGGCGCGTATGTCACGGGCAGCATCATAACGGACAGCTATATCTACATCGGCGGCACTTCCGCTTACATACAATACACCAGCGGCGGCTTGCATACCAACGTGGGCTTCTCGTCATCGTCCTACATCACGGCGGGCGGCGTAGGCTCGTCCTCGGATGCACGGCTGAAAGCGGACTTGCGGGACATAGACCTCACGGTGGCGCAGATCGCGGCGGCCCCTGCGGTGTCGTTCCGCTGGGTGGACGGACGCGGGAACGGCGCGGGCAGCATCGCGCAATACTGGCAGAAGTTGCTCCCCGACAACGTGCGGGGCGAGGAATACCTTTCGATGGAGTACGGGAACATCGCCCTGCTCTCGGCCATCACGATAGCAAGGGCCGTCGAAACGCAAGAGCAGAAAATCGCGCGGCTGGAGGCAAGGGTCGCAGAACTTGAGAAACAACAAATAAAAGCATAAAACAATGGGACTTAAACCGAAAAATGTTTATCAGACTATCTCGATGGAGTTTCCGTCGGATAAGGCAGACGACGGCGCAATCCGCGTGTCCTTTGCCCTTGATGTTCACAACGACACGGCCATCGGCCTCAGCGGTGGGGGCGTATGGAAGGGGCTGACCCTTATCGGCTCCTTTGACGGCTTCGTGGGATTCGCCCACAACGTGCAAGGGCCGGACAAGGAAGCGGTAGATGCGCTGCTGCACGAACTCAGCGAGGCATTAACCGAGGAATACGGCGTGCCGCCCGTGCAAACGGAAGTGGATGAACCTTCGGAGCCGGAAGATGAAGGCTCCGGCAGCGGGGAGGGCGAATAATGGCAACGTATGCGCTTACCTTTGCGACGAGGGCGGCTTTCGACACCAGCCTCGCATCGGGGGACATCTACAACTTGATGCAGGGCGTGACCAGCAGCAAGCCGTCCGTGGCGATTACCGCGACCATTACGGAGAGCGGGGAAACCTTCGCGTGCGGGACAAATGTTATGATAGACATCAAGTCCGTAGGGCCGGGCGACCGCATTATGTACGATTCGACAAACGCCAAGTTTTTCGGCATCGCGTCGAAGTGGATAGACAACAATTACCCGAACCAGCCGACGCAGCATATAATGATATTCAAGACGGGAGTGCTGCCAGCGAGGTACGTGGACTGCGGCGTATGCGTGAGGCGTTTCGGGAATAGGATACGGGTGGCGGGCGTAGGGTCGCAATTACCGTGGTCAACGCGAGAGAGTGCTTTTCAATGGGATGTCCCTGCAATTACAAAGTATACAAATATCATAAAGAAGTCGAGGACATCAACAACTGCGATCAATGAAACTGCGCGAATATCATTCCCTTCGCAACGATACCAAGAAGCAAAATACCCGGACGGACAAGCAAGTTACCTTCCAATAATCCGTTCCGCGTGGGATGCCGCAGTTAACGCAGGGAACGCGACGGTTACCGGGAACGGGAAAACTGTCACGCTGGCAGATTATGGCAATAGTTTCGACAAATTCCTTGCTTTTAATTACGCGCCGCTGTGGCCCGCGACTGGTGTTTATAGCGACACGGACGGCGTGTCCAATACCTCAAAGATAGTTGCCGAATTTGTCGCCAACCACGGCAAGACGGCGGCATCCGCTGACTACGCCGCTGGATATTGCTATAACTATTATGTTAATGCTCCGGGCCTTGGAAAGCGGCAATGGTATCTTGGTGTTCTTAAAGATTCAGCCGACTTGTGTAGCATACGCCACGCGCTCCCAACGGCGTTGGCGTGGGGGGTGGGATATTTTTGGTCGAGTTCACAATATACTGCCGCCCGCGCTTGGTACATTGATTCCGTTGGACTTACGAACTTTTATGACAAGAGCAACGGGTTTTACGCCGTCCCCCTCGCCGACCTAATCCTTGAGAACTAAGATGAGCAATTCCAACGGACAAATCAAGGCTCCCGTCAACATCGCCGCAGACCTCGGCTACGTGCTGGGTACTGGTAGCGGCGATTTGGGCTACAACATCGCCAACGGCAACATCAACAAGTGGGCGGTGTACAAGCCCGTGCGCAATAGTGCGATAGGCTGGGTTTCGCCGCGCAACACGCTTGCGTCGCTCGGCTTTGGGGATACCCTGCCGCGTGCCTCTACAATAAACGCCCTCATCAACTACTATTCGCAGACGGACAACGGTTGGGCCTACTTGCGGCCTCGCGGAAAGGCGCAGAACGAATACTACCGCGCTGCGGACTTTTGCAAGATTGTGGGAAGCGGAGGTCTTGATACAAGCAACTACGGGTACACGCACTACGCCCGCAACCCCTTCGGGGCGAACTTCTCAGCACTTCCGGCGGTTGTATCTAAGAACGGCGACCAGTTATTCGTCCAGCAGGGGCGCATCACGCCGAGCGGCGACTACCCCGATAACGAGATTGCGATATACGACTTCAACCAGCTACTGAGCAATTCGTTGAAGATGAAGTATTACGGCTGCGTTATCAAGGGCTATTCCGGCAGCGCGTCCTCAGTAGCGGCGCGGTTGTTCGGCAGCGACACGGACTTCACCAGCGCGGCAAGGGGGAAGGAGGAATTGAACTTCACGCTCACAATCAACTCGTCTAAGTTCCAAACGCTGGGCGGGTATATCGTGTACCCTTGCATCAGTAACTACGCGCTCAGTGACAACGGTACGACTATGACGAGCGGGCAATACTTGTACCCTATTCCGGGCGCAACGCCCGCCATTTTTGAGGTAATTGAGGACTACATCGTTATCGTGCCTTACGCGACCGTCCAGCCGTACACCAGCGGCAGCAGCTACAACGTACAATGGTCGTTCCAAATCACGAACTACCACGACTTCGACATCACGCTTACGGATGTAGGGGCGCGGTTCCGTCTGCCCGGCAAGGTTTATCAAAACACGATGGAGGCGGGAGAGGTTCCCGTTGACATCGGGACGGTTAACATCGCGGCGGGTGCTACCTACTACTACCCCGGACAAGGGCTTTCCGCGATGCAGAACCTTACGAACTTCAACCTATCGCAGTTGATTGTCGGCGCGATGTATAACAACCAGTTGAAGCAGACGGCCCGCACGTTCATCGCCCCTGCGCCTAACATCTAACGAACACACCAAACACACCAACGATATGAAAAAGCAAGAAATGAAAGCCGCGCTCGACGCGCTAAAGAAAATCAAGATGCCCGCAATCTCCGACAAGGCCCTGCGGAACGGCATCATCACGACACACCTCGCCCTGCTGAAAGCGCAGCGTGCCTACGAAAAGGAGGCCGCAGACCTTGAAGCCGCGATGCTGGGAGCCTTTGCCGACGACCGCGAAGCCATCGGCAAACTCCAGCGCGAGATGAACGCCACGACGGATGCCGCAAAGAAGGAGGCCATCGCCGCGAAGATAAACGCCTACACGGAACTTTATGAGGCGTGGGAGGCGTACACCCGTGCGCTGAACAAACTCGGCACGGAGGAAGTGGCGGTCGCGGGCATCCCTATGCAGCCGTTCATCGGCGAGATTCAAAAGCAAGATTTCGACCTCGGCCAGATCGAGGCCCTTTACCCATTACTAAACGAAGAACTATGAAAGGAGCATTCATCGAATTTCTAAAAGTGGTCGCCCTCTTTGTTTGGGGCGGCATCGCCATCATCACAAGTGCAGCCGTATGGAACAGTCATCCCGCGCCCTTCGTGGGTATCGTGGCGGCTCTCGCCCTGCTGCTGCACGGGGTCTGCATCTACGCGGTCGCCCGCGAATTGTTGAACCGCAAAAAGGAGTAGGCTATGTTTGAGGAAGAAGGCGCACTGGTTATGGAGGGGAGCGTCGCCACGACGCTGGTGGTGTTCTTGCAGACCGCCGTGCTGAGGATGATACCGTATGCGATTCCGGCGGTGTTTTTGATTGCCCTCGACCTTTTCTACGGATGCAGGGCGGCAAGGTTCCGAGGGGAGAAGGTACGGCTCTCGACGGCGGTACGGCGCACGATGACGAAGTTCTTTAGTTACGTGTGCTGGATCATCCTCGCCTCTACCCTTGCGCTTTCCTTCCATCACGACTGGATGGAGTGGGCCGTGCTGGGCCTTGTCTATGTCAACGAACTCGCGTCCATCATCGGCAACTACCTTGAAACTAAGGGCATCACGTTCTCCTTCGTCGGCTTCTACCGCTGGATACTGAAAACGATTGCGGGCAAGGCGGGCGAGGCTATGGACGACGCGGAGGCCGAGGGCATCATCATCGGCAAGGACGGCAAGGCCCGCGACAAGAAGGGCCGCTATGTGAAGCGGAATAATATGCACAAATAATGCATAATTATACGCGATATGTAAAGAAAAACGCGAAACCTTTACACGTTTCTACGATATGGCAAAATACTTTACATTAAAGGAACTCTGCGCAAGCGAAACCGCCGAGCGCAAGGGGATAGACAACTTCCCCACGTTTGAGATAGCGGCGCACTTGGAGGAACTGGCAGACAACTTGCTCGACCCCTTGCGCGTGGCTTGGGGTGGCCCTATCCGCGTGACTTCCGGCTACCGTTGCACGAAGTTGAACACGGCGGTCGGAGGGGTCAGCACATCAGCCCACAAAACGGGGTACGCGGCAGACCTCATCGACCCGAAGGGACGGACGGAACGCCTTATCGAGTTCGCCCGTCAATGGGCCATCCTTAACAAGATACGCTTCGACCAGTTGATAAGGGAAACGGACAAGAAGGGCAGCGTGTGGCTCCACTTCGGGCTATACGGCCCCGGAGGGGTGCAACGCGGCCAGTTGCTTAACATCGTCAAGAAATGAAGAAGGAAACCCTGCGCAGTTGCGAGTGGCTGCTGGCCCTGCTGGTGCTGGTTCCCCTCGGCTTCTTGACGGGCCGCTGCACGGCCCCAAAAACGCCCGTAGAGCCGCTTTCCCGCGACACGGTAATAGTTACCCATTACGACACGATAACGCGCGAGAAACCCGTTTATATCACGAAAACGGTGGTCGATACGATGCGCGTTCCCGTGGTTGATACGCTACGCATTAGCGACACGCTTTGGCTGGCCCTTCCCCGTGAGCAACGCACCTACGGAGATACCACGTATCGGGCTTGGGTCAGCGGCGTGGAACCCTCCCTCGACAGCATCCGCATCCGGCAGACGGTTCGGGTGTGTTACGTTACGGAGCGGGTGCCCGTCGAGGTTTCGCGGAAGTGGTCGCTGGGCGTACACGCGGGGTACGGGGCCGTCCTCCAGTCGGGGGGCGTGACCCTCTCCCCGTATGTCGGCCTCGGCGTATCGTACAACCTTCTATCGTGGTAAACCGAAACACACAAACACACCTTTTATGAAAGAATACTTAATCGTTATCCCGTACTGCGCAAAAGGGGCGCAGGGGCGGGAACTGGAGTACGCGGTCGCTGGCTGGCGGCGGCACTTCAAAGAGCCGTTCCGCATCGTACTTGCGGGCGCAGACCATCCCATCAGCAAAAGCGGCGACGACATCTGCTGCGTCCGATCCCGACGGGTTCAAGGGCGCGAGGGGTCGTGGCGACCGCATCTTGATTACGTGTCTTGCTTGCGCAAGGTACGCGAGGCGTTCCCCGATACTGAGGGCTTCGTGATGGTCGCGGACGATTGCTACGCCGTCCACGACTTCGACATCCACGATGTTATGGTTCCAAAGTTCCTCGGCCCTACGGGCGAGGCTTACAACCCCGCCAACGGCTGGAGCGTTGACAAGCACCGCACTATGCTCGCCTTGCGTGAGGCAGGGCTGCCTACGAACAACTACACGACGCACTTGCCGCAATGGTATGAGTGGGACAAGCTGGCGGCACTATGGGACAAGTACAAGATGGACGAGGTGTCGCACAATATGGAGGACTTGTACTACAATACCTACGCGGGTGACCGTATCGCGCTGAACGTGCATCGGCAGGATGTCCCGTACAAGTGCGGCCTCTATGCGCAGGGGTACACGGAAAGCATCTTGAAGTACGCGGCTGAGGAAAGGGTATGGATTACGAACTCGCCGGAGGGCTGGAGCGATACCCTTGCGAAATTTTTAAGGGAGTATTACGGAATTTGACTATCTTTGTAGCATCTTTTGCATTGTGGTAGATGCAAAAAGGTGGTTCTTGTGCCCTCGGTGTGGTAGCCGGGGGCTTTTTTTTCGGGGGGTTGGCAAAAAAATTTCAACTTTTTTGCAAAATAATTGAAAAAATAATTTGCAGATTCAAAAAAATGTTTGTAACTTTGCATCGTAAAACAAAAACGAACCACTTAAAACACTACTACAATGAACACCACTACCACCCTCCGCTCGATGATTGAAACCCTCAAGAGCGAAATCAACTACTGCAACAACAAGGTCACGGCCCCGATGATTATCTCCTGCCCCTGCGTAGTCGCTACCGAAGATACCGAATACGTGGTTGGCGTAAAGGACGGCCACGCTACCGTTGAGGTCGGCCTCTACAATCAAGGCGCACGCTTCACGACCGCCGAGGCTGAACGCCTCGCCCGCGAGTTCCACGCTGAGAACGGCTACGGCAAACTGACTTGGAAGGTTTTCGGATGGAAGCACTTCTACGCTGCCCGCCGCGATGCTCTGCAAGCCCGTCTTGATTCGATCCTTAGCATCCCTGGGATTGAGGCCAAGATGAACATCGAGTTCTAAACGAAAACCAACGGGGGCTTCGGCCCCCTATTTAACCACCCATAAAAACCTACTACAATGAAAACCTTTTACACCGACAACGAAGCACTCAGCGAATTGCTGACGGAACACGGAATTGAACTTGTCTGCAACGAAGATATGCAGATTGTAATCACGGACGAGGACGCAGAGCGCATCCCCGCGATCGTCGCGGAATTTGCCCCTGCCGCCATTGATGACTATACTATCGAATAGACCTATGCCAAGAGGAGGAAAGCGAATCGGTGCTGGCCGCAAGCGTGAGGGCGAACCGCGCATCCAAATGACGGTCACGGTCAAGGCATCCACGCGGGACACCCTGCGTGAGATGCGGGCCGAGGGCCGTTACATCGGGCGCGTGCTTGACGACATCGCCCTTGCGTGGCGCAGCGGCTACGACACCGTACAACTACGAAACAAGGAGGACGAACTATGAACAAGACACAATGCCCTTTTGACATCGAACTGCACCGCGAGATATGGGAGCAGGGCTACAAGGCCGGAGCGCACGACGAGCGGGCGGCAGACGCTGAAATCATCGCCGAACTTTTTGGGCCGCCCTGCGACTTCTCCCCTATTGACGAAGAACTTGTGACGGACGATTACTGCGAACATAACTGCGGGATCGGCAAGGAAATCGATGCAAAATGCTGGCTTAGATATTTAGATATTAGGAGGACGAATAATGAACGAAGTAAACGAAGGTAAGGCTATGTTGCACGTCGCTGACAAGTCTTACAAGATAGGATGCCGCGATACCAGGCAAGCAATCCGCGCCGAGATAGAGCGGCGGATAGCTGAATATAACAAATCAATAGAGAGGTTTTCGACGAAGCATAAATCGCGGAACGCAGAAAGAGATTCGTGGAAATGGGCAGAGTGTAAAAGCCTCCTTTCCTTCATCGACTCCCTGCCGGACAAAAACAACCCAGATCCGTACAACCCAACCTATGATGAGGACTATCTTAATGAGAAAATAGCCAAAGCTACGAAATCGTGGAAGGGTGTGGACGTGGATGAGTTTATGGATGAGATGCGGGATGGGCCGAGTTTTCCGACATCTACCGAGATGATTGCTGAGTGGGAAAACAACGAACTGCCTATGCTCCGCGAGAAGGATTTTCGTGGAGATGCTGAAAGGATGGCATACAACGCATTTATGGATGGATTCGCAAAAGGATTAGGATACATAAAATGAAAGCACCAGAAAAAATCTTTGTGGAAGTCTGCGAGGATGGAATCTTCGCCTTCCCGGAACCACCTTTTAAAGAATCGGTTGAATACGTCCGAGCCGATATCGCCCAGGACGAAATAGAGGGAATTTTCCAACAATTCCCCCTAATGCCACAATGGAAATGGATTGACCCGAAGTACGAATATCCGCCCTGCCTTACCCGCGAGATGGATGAGTATGGCGATTGGCATTACACCATTTCTTCCGGGAAAATCTCGGGCACTTGCCAATACATCTCCTTGGCAGAGCTTGAACTCTTGACGGATAAAGAATCTTTACATATTCCCGAAACATGTAAAGAAAACGGCGATTCTTTTACAGATGCGCTGGAAAATAAAAAGGCGTAAGAAGAAATCTCACGCCATAAACAAATTCTTGGTTGGGAAGCCCTTCGAGTTGTCGATGCAAAGATACAAATAATATGGAAGAAAACAAATTAGAGAAAGAAATTGGACGATTCGGAATAATTACTACCTTTGTAGTGTCACAAAGTCGCTACAAGGGTCAAATGGGAGTGGGCTGCGAGCAATCGCGGCCCTTTCTTTTGCTATTTTGCCACGCACGTGCCACAACTTTCAGCAGCCCAAGCCGTCCGCAATCGCCGGACAACTCTTGTAAACCGCTGATTTACATAATTTCACAAGGGCAAAACCACTTTCGGCTCTGCCCTTGCTACTAACCTAAACTTAGGGATGTGCCGAAACGCCGCCGGAGGCCCCTACCGCCGCGAAATCGCCCTCAGTCGCGGAAATACCTTTGCAATAGTTTCAATATATTGCATTATCTTTGCGGATACTTGCCACGCCCGTGCCACAAAATCTGCCACAATGATAAACATAGCCCCCGTCATCTATGCACACCACCGCCGCAAGGACGGAACCTACCCCGTCAAGATTCGCATCACGTTCCACCGCGAGCGGCGATACCTTGCCACCACAATCTTCTGCAAGGCCAACGATCTGACCCGCACGTTGAAGCCGAAAGCCCCTGCCGTGGTCGCCCGTATCAACTCCCTATGCGACCGACTGAGAAGCGAGGCCGCGAAGATAAACCCCTTCGACCTTGAGGGCCGGAGCATCGACTGGGTGGTTGCGCGGCTTACCGAGGATATGCGCCGCGAGGACTTCCGGCTCGACTTCTTTGTGTGGGCCGAGCAATTCCTACGGACAAAGAGCGAAGGGAACCGCGCCAAGTACGAAACCGCGCTCCGCGCATTTGAGCGTTTCTTGGGGAAGCGTGCAATCGACATAAACGATATAAGTCACGCCCTGCTGGTGGAGTTCGCGGAGGCGTGCGACGCAGGGCCGAAGATGGCGTGGTCGAGCAGGGCGGGCCGCGTGGTGGAGAGCAGCAAGCCGAGGACGGGGAAAATCTCGCCGCACTATCTCGCGCATCTTTGCCATATCTACGACGGGGCGAAGGATAGGTACAACGACGAGGACGCGGGCGTGGTCTTGATTCCCCGCAGTCCGTTCCGCAAGCTGGA
>Ga0310696_10003977_pt1 | contig 18263 bp, 13 predicted proteins | sample AusTroGonzalo_MG_4_FD_203885 | JGI IMG/M metagenome (GOLD analysis project Ga0310696, IMG submission 203885) | Bovine rumen microbial communities from tropical cattle in Woodstock, Queensland, Australia - Gonzalo_02 (v2) (version 2) | ecosystem: Host-associated > Mammals > Digestive system >...
TCGGATGGGAATATTTGGCTTATTTGTGTAATGAGCGATAAGCTTGAAAAGCAGTTCTTTCTTTATGATACGCGAAATCACAATTTTGCATTTATTCAAACAAATCCGAATAACAACAGGGTGTACACCGTCAATGATTACAATGTTAATAAATTTAATTTGAGGCCTATGTCGTGCCATTACTTTAGTTCTAAGGAAAAAGAGTTGGTTAAGATGTTTTTCATCCGAGGGGTTAAGAGTACGACAAGTTCTCCTTTGATTGTTATGACGAACTCTTCGGAACAATACAGTTGGAGTTATATGCCAATGGTTCAAATTTTGGCTAACCGTGGGTTTAACATACTTTGCTTGAATTACAGAAAGTCGGAAGAAGATTTTACAAAGGCACTTCAAAATGTAATAAGTTTGAACATCGACAAAGAAAATGAGTCACGCGAAGATGAAGCCGGAAACAAGGAAGATGACGAGAGAGAGTCGGATTCAGATGATGATGAGGAAGGAGATAGAGAAGAAGATGACACCGAAAGGGATAACAGGAGAGAGTTATCTTCTGAGGAATTAGAAAAATCAGAACATATTATCAATGTATCGATTGATAAGGCCAGTGCTGATATCAGAGGAGCAATCAGCTGGGCAATAAAAAACAGGCTGGTAAAACAAGGGAATGTTATTTTACTTGCAGAAAAGCACAGTGTAATTCCGGCTATGCAACTTTTCTTGAAAAATCAAGCAAGCTTTGTCGGATGTATTGCAGTTGATCCCAGCGAAGATGATATGAATTTTGTCAGTAATTTTGATTACAGTGGAGAGTTAAAGCCAACAGTCGTTTGGGGGCGGTTTAACAATTCTGAGTCCGTTAATACATTTTTGGGTAAAATATCAGATAACAATGAATCCAACGTATCTGTTATTAGTTCCAACAACTTGATAAATCAAAAGTTGACGACAGGAATTGTTGAAGCTTTTTTGGCTAAAATTTTTACTAACAAAAAGGTTGAACCCATTTCGCAGACTGATATTAACTCTCTGTCCGTTATTCAAGATGGTTTAGATCTTATAGGGTCTTCGAATGACGTTCCGGAAATGTCAAATTGGAGATAAGAACCGTACAGAAGTTTCTTCGACTGATGCCCCCTCTTATAAGGGATAAGTTCGTTGTTATTATACTTTTTCCTTTAAAATAAAAGAAAAATGCGGTAGCCTAACGCAAACGGGGTGTTGTGTTTAATTAATGGCTAGGGATAACAGAATTTGGATTTACGGCAAGCACGCAGTGCGAGCTGCAGTGATGAGCGAGGCGAGGCATGTTTTCAAGGTAGTTGTGCTCCCGCAAAATCGAGAGTTTTTCGCTGATTGTTCAGTAAAAGTTGATATTGTTGATAAAAATTATTTTTCGTCTCTGTTCGGGAAGGATGTTATTCATCAAGGATGTGCTGCGCAGGTCCTGCCGTTAGATGAGATTTTTCTGGAGGATTTACCCGACGATGATCGGCCGATAGTTTTTTTGGATCAAGTTACTGATCCGCAAAATATCGGAAGCATATTGCGAGCTTCTGCCGTGTTCGGAGCAAAGGCAGTTGTTCTCCCGGAAACACATGCTCCTGAAGTCACAGCGGTGATTGCAAAAGTGGCTTCGGGTGCTCTTGAAACTGTTCCGCTGATAAGGGTGAAAAATCTCGTACAGTCGATAAAAATGCTGAAGAAATCTGGATACTGGTGTCTTGGATTGGATGAACGGGGGGATAAAAAAATCGGAGAAATGGATTTATCGGGTAAATTTGTGTTGGTAATCGGCAGTGAAGGACAGGGAATGCGTCGCTTGACCCGGGAGAATTGTGATTTTCTTGTTCAGTTGCCGAGCGTTGGGCTGTTTACTACATTGAACGCAGCCCAAGCAGCAACTGTTTCTCTATACGAAATTTTAAGACAGAAAGGGAGTAATAACTAATGTCGGCACAGCAATACTTATATCCTTTGTTTGCGTATTTGCTTGGATCTATTCCGTTTGGGCTTATTTTTTCAGAATTATTTGGTCCAGGAGGTCTTCGTCAGAAAGGTTCAGGAAATATCGGCAGCACAAACGTTCTCAGAACTCAGGGGAAGTTGCTTGGAGCGATGACGTTGGTTTGTGATTTTTTGAAAGCATTTATTCCCTGTTATTTTTTTGATGCGGGTAATTTGGTTTGCAATTTGTTGATCCTTATTGCTCCGACCATTGGACATATGTTCCCGATATGGTTGAAATTTAAAGGAGGGAAGGGAGTTGCGACTTTCTTGGGGACGATTGGTGCTATCAGTTGGTTTGTTCTTTTATGTGCAGGATTAATTTGGGGAGCGGTTTTTATGGCTTGCCGAATTTCTTCCGTTTCATGTTTGATCTCTGTGTCCAGCAGTTTGTTGCTTTACAGATATGTTCAAAATGACATATTCGTGATGGGGGCTTTGATATTTTTGGTCGTTTTGATCTTCATCAAACACAAGGATAATTTAATCAGATTGCACAATAATCAGGAGAAAAAAATATAGGGGTATCATTTGAACACACTCTCGAAGGAAGAAAAATTTGCTCGTTTAAAATTAACTCGAAGTGAGTCGATAGGCGTTCGTCTGTTTTGGCGATTGATCAAGAAATATTCTTGCGCCGTGGAGTCTCTGAAAATACTGAAAGATCATTCACAGAAATATAAAATTTGCGAAGATTCAGTTATCGAAAAAGAAATTGAAGATACAAAAAAATTGGGCGCGGAGTTTGTGTTTTTTGAAGATAAATTATATCCGCCGTTGTTGCGAGAAATAGATGATGCTCCGCCGGTTCTGACTTTTTTGGGGAAAAAAGAAACATTAGAAAAATTTAACAAAAGAAACTTGATTTCGATTGTCGGAGCGAGAAATTCTTCGATAATGGCGAATAAACTCTGCCGACAAATCAGTGAGGACTTGGGGCGTAATGATGTCATCGTTGTTTCTGGGATGGCTCGAGGAATAGACTCCGAGGCGCATAAAGCGAGCGTTTCCACGGGAACAATAGCTGTTTTGGCTTCGGGTATAGATGTTGTATATCCTCCGGAAAATAAGAAGTTATACGAAAACATAAAAGAAAACGGAATTATTTTTGCCGAGATGCCTTTGGGAACGGCTCCACAAGGTCATTTGTTTCCGAAAAGGAATCGAATTATCGCCGGCTTGTCTTCGGGAACAGTGATAATCGAGGCTGCAAAGCAGTCAGGGTCTTTGATAACAGCAAGATGTGCTCTGGAATATAACAGAGATATTTTCGTAGTTCCAGGATTTCCCCTGGATATAAAGAGCGAGGGAGGAAACAACTTGCTGAAGCAAGGAGCCGTTTTGACCTTGTCATCGCAGGACGTTTTAGATCATATTTTTCCGCGTAAAACGGTTCAGGAGGAATTGCTTTTTGACAGCGCGACTGTTGCGTTTGAATCCGAACCTGAAGAAATTCATGAAAAGATATTGAATTTACTGAGTTTTACCCCTATAACTATCGATGAGTTGGTTTCTACCCTCGGGATATCTCTTCAGGAAGTATTGCCGGTTTTGATGGAGTTGGAAATAGAAAATAAAATCGTTAGGCTTAGCGGACAAAGAGTAAGTTTGATAAATGGTTAAAGGATTGATATGCGTCTTGTAATAGTGGAATCTCCGGCAAAGGCTAAAACGATCAACAAGTATTTGGGATCGGATTTTAAGGTTATGGCCAGTTACGGTCACATTCGCGATTTGTTGGCGAAAGATGGAAGTGTTCAACCGGATAATAATTTCTCAATGGTTTGGGAAATGAGTGCACGAGGCAAGAAATGCGTTCAGGATATAGTAAAACAACTAAAGAACTGCGATGAATTATTGCTTGCAACCGACCCTGATAGGGAAGGGGAAGCTATTTCTTGGCATATAAAGGAAGTGCTGCAGGAAGCGAAAAAGCTGAAGGTTCCGTTTAAGCGCATAGCCTTTCACGAAATTACAAAGAGTGCGATCAAAGCCGCAATAGAAAATCCGCGGGATATCGATAATTCCTTGGTTGACGCTTATCTTGCTCGTCGAGCTTTGGATTATCTTGTCGGTTTTAATCTTTCTCCGATTTTGTGGCGCAAGTTGCCGGGAAGTAAGTCAGCAGGAAGAGTTCAATCGGTTGCGTTGCGCATAATTGTGGATCGGGAAATTGAGATAGAGTCTTTCGAGAAGAAAGAGTATTGGACGATCGAAGGGAAATTTGCTGCTCCCGATAAAAAGACGTTCCCTGCTCATTTAACCCATCACAACGGCAAAAAGCTGGATAAGTTTTCTATAAAAAATGAACAAGAGGCTCTAGCGATTAAAGGTGAGTTGGTCGACGATTTTGCGGTAAGCAAAGTTGAGTCGAAGATCGTGAAGCGTAATCCTGCTCCGGCGTTTATTACTTCAACCTTGCAGCAAGAAGCATCTCGAAAATTGGGATTCAGTGCCAAGAAGACCATGCAGTTGGCGCAGAATTTATATGAAGGTGTCGATATTGGCGGAGAAACCAAGGCACTGATAACTTATATGAGAACCGACAGCATAAATTTGTCAACGGATGCAGTCAATAAAATTCGGCAGGTTATTGAAGAGAAGTACGGAAAAGACTTTGTTCCGTCAAAGCCTCGAGTCTACAATACCAAGGTGAAAAATGCTCAAGAGGCTCACGAGGCGATTCGTCCTGTTGATGCGAGCATTATTCCTGACACTCTCGCGGGTAAGCTTTCCGACGATCAGCTGAAATTGTATACCTTGATTTGGAAGAGGGCGGTCGCCTGTCAGATGTCTTCGGCTGAATTCAACAAGGTGCAGGTAGATCTGAGCGACAAAAATAAAAATATTTTCAGAGCAAACGGAAATACCGTCGTTTTTGAAGGATTTTTGAAGGTTTATGTTGAAGGGAAAGATGATCAGGACGAAAATGAAGAGGGGCTGTTGCCTCCTCTGAAGGAAGGGGATAATACTCCAACGAAGAAGATTGAAGCGCTGCAGCATTTTACGACTCCGCCGCCGAGATTTTCCGAAGCAAGTCTTGTGAAGAAGCTGGAGGAACTAGGTATCGGTCGTCCTTCGACTTACGCGACGATTTTGCAAGTTCTTCAAGATAGGGGTTACGTAAAATTAGTAAAGAAGTTCTTCGTTCCCGAAATTCGCGGGCGTTTGGTTACGTCGTTTTTGATGAGTTTCTTCAGCCACTATCTGGAGTATGGGTTCACTGCGGATTTGGAACAATTTTTAGATGATGTTTCAAACAACAGTCGTTCCAAATTAGATGTTCTCAATGATTTTTGGAAGGATTTTTCAGTGGCGATTGCCGGCATGAAAAATATAAAAATTTCCGACGTCATCGATAAGCTGAACGAATCCATGGAAAAATTCCTTTTTATGTCTGACGGAAAAGTCACAAGACAATGCCCAGAGTGCAAAGAAGGTGAGCTTAGCCTGAAAATAGGACGGTTTGGTTCTTTTATCGGCTGTTCAAGATATCCGGAATGTAACTATGTGAGAAAATTGGATTCTTCTCCGATGAATCAAGACGACAGCGCGATGATTGCGGCCAGCGAGTTTCCGAAATTTTTGGGAAATGATCCGGCGGATAATGCCGAGATCTTGTTAAAAAAAGGCCCGTACGGTCTTTATCTCGAAAAGAAAGATCAAAACAAAACGGAAGAGAAGAGCAAGAAAAAAGAAAAGCCGCAAAGAGCTCCTGTTCCTAAAACCGTGGAAGCGGATAAGGTTGATTTGAAGATGGCTTTATTTTTGCTGAGTCTTCCAAAATCGATCGGAACAGTCGGGACTGAAGAGGTAAAAGTCGGCATAGGTCGTTACGGACCTTATGTGTTTTTTAAGGGAAAATATGTATCTATTCCGAAAACGGAAGATATTTTTTCAGTGGATCTGCCAAAGGCTTGTGAAATTTTAAAAGGTAGAAAGCTGATATAACAAAATCCTTGTGAAAATCGAGTGAAGTTACTTTGCTTGTTACGAGGATAGTGTTTTTTCGTATTCGATTGTTAGTGCTTAATTCCTGGAAAAGTAAGTTCCAAGTTTAACTTCTCGCTTCGGTCATGAATTTTTCTACAGCTTTGTGTACCTTGGAAAATACCTTTCTTTCGTCTCCGGACGCGTCTATCAGCTTGCAGCGAAAAGAAAAAACTTTCGCGATTTTTATGAATCCGTCTCGGATGATGTTGTATTCATTTTCGGACATCATATCATAGTCATCCCAATACAGCTGGCGCCCCTGAATTCTTTTCTTCGCGATATTTGAAGGAATATCCAAAATGATCGTCAAATCAGGTTCGAAATTTCCGAGGGTCATTTCTTTCAACTGCATTATTTGTTCGATCGAAATATTTTTTAATATTCCTTGATAAACCAGAGAAGAATCGTAAAATCTATCGCAGAGTACGATATATCCTTGTTTAATCAACGGGCAAATGGATTTTACAAAGTGCTCCCGACGGGCGGCGAACAACATTAACATTTCAGTTATTGAATCGATGTTTGAAGTTGTTTTCAAAATGCTTCGAATTTTCTCCGAAAGGTCTGTTCCGCCTGGTTCTCGCGTGACATGAACCAGATTTCCCTGTTCGGACAGTCTGTCAGCCAGCAACTTTACCTGAGTTGATTTCCCAGTACCTTCTCCACCTTCGAAACTGATAAAAAATCCATTTTTCATTTTTTTGTTTCTTGTCCTTGCTGGCTGTCGGATGTTCCGAACAATAAATAAGTTATTGAAGACCTCGCTCTTTCGAAAAATCCCGCCTGTTTTACCTCCTGGCAGGAAAATAAATCATATTTTCTCGAGACGAAATTCCCATAACGATAGGACAATTCTCCGACTTTTGAGCCGAGTGCCACTGGGGCTTCGATTGGCTCATTCAGCTTTGCTTCTACTTTAAATTTATTTTGAAATTTTCTAGGGATCATTATGTTGATATCTTCGTGGGTACAGACGTCAATTTCGTTTTTATTTCCCAGCCATACTTTAAGTTTTGTGATAGGAGTTCCTGCCTTTATTGCTCGGAAATTTATAAATTCGCGATATCCGAGAGCCAATAAACCATTTGAAGCCAAATTTCGAGATTTTGTGCCGGAACATCCGTTCACGACAGCGATTAATCGTTTATCATTTCGGATGGTGGATGCGATAAGACCATATCCTCCGGCATTTGTATGTCCTGTTTTTAACCCATCAATTCCCATGGAGTTTCCCAAAAGAGTGTTGCGGTTAGGCTGAGTAATTCCGTTAATGGTGAATACCTTTTCGGAAAAGTAATGGTAATATTCAGGGAAATCTTTTATTAATCGTTGGGCGATAATTGCCAAATCGTACACGGTTGAGTAATGTTCTTCATCCGGTAATCCCGTTGGATTTGTGAAATGAGTGTTAGCCAGGCCGAATTCCTCAGCTTTTCGGTTCATTTCGTCGGCAAATATGAAAGAATCCCCCGAAATAGCCTCTGCGACAATAATGCAAGCATCGTTTCCTGAGTGTACGATTATACTTCTTATTAGGTCTTCTACCTTGGCATAAGTTCCAGCTTTGAAAAAGCTGCGAGAACCTTCCATGCTTTGAGCTTCTTCGCTTACTGGAAGTTCATCGTCCATTGCCAATCGGCCGTTTTTTATGGCGGAGAATAAAATGTACAATGTCATCAATTTTGTCATGGATGACGGCGTACATCTTCCGTGAGAGTCTTTGTCATATAAGATTTCTCCGGTATCAAAATCAATAAGGACAGCTTGTTTGGCATAGGGCAAACCTGCTTTTTTCTTGGCAGATCGAAGAGTAGTTTTTTTGTATAAAGATTTATCCGAGTAGACACTATTTTTTCCTTCTGCATAGTCAGCGCTGAACATAGCAACAACGGATAAAATCACAAAAATCTTTTTCATCGAATTTAATTCCTCTATATAAATTTAAATATAACTTATAAGAGCAGATTTTTTAATCGTTATTAACAAAAAAATTGATTAAACAGAAATTCATGTTTGAGCGATTCTTGTTACGAAATTTTGGATACTCTTTTATCGATTTCTAAGAAAAGCATAGTGCAGTTTCCAACCTCCGCAAATATCGATATCGCCTTCAAAAATTATGTCGGAATCGTAAAATTTCCAGAAATTTTTTACGTCGTCGTAATTTTTATAAGTAAACGTCGCGATGCGATTTGTTAAATTATCTCCTTTTTCCGTAAAGATCCTTTGGGTTTTGCGGATTTCCGGGTTGTAAAATGACGGATAATCTCTCAGATAAATATGCAACGGCGTCGTGTTCTTGTCCGCGATAATGTTTTTGATTTTTTGATTAGGGAATACACGACTGTAGTCTTGTTCAATTTGGCGACTGGCCGCTCTGTAATCTATCGCGTATGATGGATGCGAATCACGCAAAATCTGACGTACCACTCCCAATTTTAAAATTAAAACGGCAGCGAAAAAGCAAGATATCCATTTCGAAAATTTAAAAAGCGATGTGATATTCGGCGACTTTTTGTTGATGATAACCAGATAAATTCCAATTGTGGTCATCATGCTTGCTCCCCAGAAACTTCCTATGCGCATTCCCGTGAAGAGAGCAGACAAAAACAAAATCGCAGATGGTGCGAGGGTCATTGTGATTATAAATAACTCCTCTGTTGAATAATTTTCGCCATTTCTGTATACCAAATTTACATTGCGGATTATTTTCGGCAGTTTGGATTTTCCCTCTGTCGAAAGCTTACCTGTTCGAAAAGCGAAACATGCGGCAAAGATCGAGGTGATAAAGAAAAAAATCATCATCAGTAGAAATTTCATAGCAAACATGGGCGATTTTTTGGCCAATGCAGACTTTTCAAGGGCGTACTGAATTGTTACAAAATCGTTGGAACAAATCCAATAAATGTGCCAGGAAATCCCAATTAAAAATGTAACTATAGCAATGTACGGAAGAGAAGTTCGAAGCATTTTTCGGCAATCGGAATTAATCAACAAAAAGAGTCCCATGCATCCGAAAAACAAGAGAGAGATATACTTCCCGATGAAAGCCATCGCGGCGAAAATTCCCAGCAGAACGGCGTCTCTTTTTCGGCCGAATTTCATCATTTTCAAAAAATAATAAAAAGCCGCCGGCAGAAGCGAAAACAAAATTGTCGTGGCATTAAACTTTTCGTTTCCGAGAATCGCTGCGGCCGAGGACATAAATATAAAAACCGAGGCATAGGATTTTGTTCGGTCGTTGTATATCAGTTGAGAGATTTTAAAAATGAAAAATAATCCGAGCAGGAGATTTAATTGAGTTAGAACATAAAGGGATTCCGGGATTGAAAAAGAAAGTTTAAAAAATGCCTGAGAAATCCACGCAAAAAGAGGAGGGTGCTTTTCGTAACCAAGCTGCCATTCTTTTCCCCAGTATAAATTTTCTACCATGTCGAAAGGAATTACATTTCGCGTAAGTATCGGAATCAACGCAAAGACGGCGATATATATCAGAACGAAAAAATTAAAATTATTCCAAATATTACTTTGATTATCCGAGGTTTTCCAGAAACTCATGATTTGATTTCCTTCGCAAATATAAACAACAATACGACACGCAGATGATATTACACGGGTGAGACGGAATCAATAAATCTGTTGCGAAAGTAAGAGAACTAGGATGATTTTCGGATCTGTGTTACCGGCGCGTGCATAAAAAAACTATTGGTTACATTTCTCTGTATACAGATCGATCCAATTCTGAAAGCTTTTTGATATCTCCCATCCTTACTTTAAATTTAGAGCAAAGATGTTCATAAAATCGCTCAAGACTTCCAAATTCAAACTTATTGAAAAAAGGTAATAATTTTCCGAAGTCTACCCACACTACGCGAAATAAAAAGTGACTTTTTGTCATGTCAAATAATGTCTCAAATTCCTCATCAAAAAAGAAGAATAGCCCATCTTTGATGGTTGTATTCCGAGGAATAGCATCAAATGCTCGCCTTTGTAATATATTCGGATTATCTGTTTTATATTTATCAAAAGCAAAGTCTAAATATTTATATAGTAAGGACATCAATTCTTTGTTTTTACCGTAATAAGCGTAATTTAAAAACAAATATATTAGTCCTGTGCCGTCATATAATGGAGTATCTTCTAATACATTTTTTATAAATCTACGCTTTTTCAGATTGGTTGGTGTAGTAGTTAACCACTCTTTATGGACGATATAATCTTCATTTTTTTTGATAAATTTAGATACCACATTATTCTTTCTTCCGTGGGTGTACAGAAACGCGAATGATCTATCTTCATTCACAGCTCTAAGTAAAGATTTTTTTATCTTTGAATTTTCATCCCGACTGGATATAAACAGATAAGAATTTGAAAATTCTCCAAGCAAACCAGACTTTGCTAAACTAACAGAAGCCAGCTTTGTAGGAAACTTTGCGGTTAAATGATGACAATAATCCTCCCAAGGATAATTGGACATGATATCGGCTGAAATGATAGGATTATCTTGCATGAATTTATCTGTGATAACCGCTCTGGTGCATTTATAGTCCGGTGCTAAATGTTGCACATCAACGGATTGTAATCCACATCCATTGAGCATATCGATCATTTCTTTTCTTGAAAAGGTCTTAGTATCTTTAGTTTCGGGATATCCACAAATCCCATAGTACGGTTGCGGGTGATGATCCTCAGATAATCCGGCAAAATATTTTAATCCATTTTTATTTTCGATCGATATTAACAATACACCATCATCCTTTAGAAAAGATTTTGCATGATTTATTGCCCATTCAAATGGTTTTTCTGCTTTAATAAATTTCCCGGAGTACTCGAATACGCCGAAAAAACAAACAACGTCATATTTCTGATCAGTTTTAAAGTCCTGATAATTTAAAATAACGCCGTCCCAATTGTTTAGATCACGTAATCTTGTTCGAAGTGCATTCATTCTTGGTTCAGTTCCCTCTACAGCCGTAAGGTGAACAGCATTTTCAGCAATAAAACGAGAACAAGCCCCCATGCCCGCTCCAAGTTCAAGAACATTAAGTCCTTCGAAATTTAAATGCCTAATGGCGTTACTGCGAATGGACGACAAATGATATCGATGAAGCCAATCTCCATGTGTTTCCGGAGCAATATTTGTTGTCGACCTCAAATCAGACGTCGATTTCAAAATGTTTGTGATTTTCTTTTCGGCACTACCGTCACACCAATTTATACCGCAGCATAGGTGAGACAGACAGACAGACAGACAGACAGTACGCGCAACGAACGCTTCAACATGAACTTCCTCCTACTCCTCCCCAAATTTATAACAAATGCCTTCAGAAAATTCAACATAATTATTTCCAATGAAAATAACGAGATAGAATTGTATGTGATTTTGTCTTAGCAAATTAGGCGAGGTACCTTAGAATGAAGAGCATGTACGGGAGTAATTAGCAAAAATTAATGTCATTATTTTTTCTTTAGTTAATTTCACTGTTCATTTTTTTGTTATGTTAATTCCGCAAAGAGTTTTATATTGATTTTTTTATGAAATGGGGGCGACTTTCGGTATTCACGTTTCCCGATCTCTATAAAAAAGGTTTCGAACTGCTATTTTGTGACAGGTCGTGTGCAAAATGCAGGTAACTTCGAATAATAACGGAAATCGCTCTTGGTGCGTTCAATTGCAAAAAATCCACTTTACTATTCGCGTCATTACGCAACACACTATCGTAATCGGAGAAAGAACTAATCAGCTATTATTACAGATGAATGTCTTCATCGAATCAGTTTGATCTTTTTCTTTCCATTACAACATCACACTAACTATCGAAATAACAGACAAAACCTTTTTTCTAGAGTCACTGTCGGAATTTAAAGTAATTCCAAAATATTAACTTAAATTTCAACATGCCTCTATAAATTAATCTTTTCTAAACCTTGCAAAAAATCAATTTTTTTAAGCACTTTATCTTGTTTTATAGTAGCAATAATTTATTAACAAAAAGTTAATAAATCGAAAAATTTAAAAACAGAAATATTTCAGAGAAAACGAAAGTATGGAAACTTACTGCCCGTGATTGCTTTTCGGATAACATAATAAAACTAACTGGGTGGTGTTTCAGAAAATCCGTCATTTGGAGAGAAAATAACGACAGTGTTAAAATATAAGTCTGAAAAATGCTTAGGATTCACAAGACGAAGACCGAAAGCTTGACGAGCGTTACTTACCGTTTTTCCATTTCCATCCATAAAATCTTTATTCCAAAATATCGCTGTTTCCAATATAATTTTTGGCTTTCCGCTTTCCATTTTGAGTGTTGGATAAATGTTGGAATCCTTAATTTCACTGGAGGTACTTCCTACTGAGCTATGCCTAACATCATTTATATAATCCCCATCTGAGTACAAGTGCCAATCAGGAGCGGTACTTCTCAGTGTGGTAATATGCCTTGCCCACAAAACCTTAGCATTTCCTCCTGTTGTTCCTTTTACATAATAAATCATAAAAAAAGGACAGTGAATTAATTCGTGATTGATTGAAGCATTGACGGTGCTATACATAGTTTTTCCCGGATATACAGATAAATAGGCCAGCGATGCAGCGTGACATAAGTCTTCGTATTTAATAGTTCTTTCTTTTGCAATATTTTGTAATATATTGACCATTTGCTGTCCTACAAACTCCATTTGCGAATACATTCTCCTAATTTTTATTAAATCGCAGATATAAAACAGAAGGATGATAATAATGGGCATGCAGGCTCCGAACTCAGCCAGAACCACCCCGCGATGTGGTTCTCCTTTACGTTTTGATGTTGAAAACAGAATTCCGTTTTTAATGAGATTTTTCCGTATATTATGCCAAATATCGAAGAAATAATTATGTGGCTTTTTTGGATTTTTGGCTTTATATCTTTCTCTTTTTCCGCCAAATATTCTTCCGAAAAACCATTTCATGAGGTACACCACACCTTCAAAATCCACACGGATATATTCTCGCACGAAATGATTAATAATTAATTAATGCTTATCTAATCCGAAATTACCTTCCAAACGGGGCCATCTTTGGTATCTTCAATTTTTATTTTGTTTTCAAGAAGATAGCTGCGAATTTCATCGGCTCTCTGAAAATTTTTTTCAGATTTTGCTTTTGTTCTTTCTCTCAACAACTTTGCAATTTCTTCTTCAGATAGTTTAGCATCTTTTTGAAACCAATTTTCCCGCATAAGCAGTCCTAAAATTTCCGCCTCTTTTTTTAGGATCGAGCATAAGCGATTCTTTTCGGTTTGATTATCTGTTTTGTAGATCTGATCGCTAATCTCCATCAACTGCTGAAGCGCGAGAGGGGTATTTAAGTTGTTGCAAAGTGCTGCGGTAACTTTGCTTTCAAAGTCGATATCCTCGTAAATTTCAGTCGCGGAATCTAAAGCTCCGTAAAATCTGTCAAGTGCTGACTTAGCCTGATTCACGATTTGATCTGTCCAGTTTAGAGTTTTCTGATAATGACTCGACAACAGCACGTAACGAATGATTTCTCCATCGTATTTTTGCAGAATCTCGTCGAGGGAAATAATATTTCCGAGAGATTTGGACATCTTCTGATTATTAACCAGCAAAAGGCCGTTGTGAACCCAATAATTCGCCATGAGACAGCCGAAAGCCCCGAAATTCTGTGCGATCTCGTTTTCATGATGCGGGAAAATCAAATCCTGTCCGCCCGCGTGAATATCAAACTGTTTTCCCAAGTATTTAGAACTCATCGCCGAGCATTCTATGTGCCATCCGGGACGGCCTTTTCCGAAAGGACTGTCCCAACTCGGCTCGTTTTCTTTGGATGGTTTCCACAAAACGAAGTCGAGCGGATCTTCTTTGTATGGAGCGACCTCTACGCGGCTTCCCGGAATCATATCTTCCACGCTTCTCTTGGACAACTGTCCGTAATTGCTCAGCTTTTTAACGCGAAACAAAACGTGCCCTTCGACGACATAGGCGTATTCATTTTTGATGAGCAGATTTATAATGTCCAACATCTCTTTTATATGAAAAGTTGCGCGCGGTTCATAGATAGGAGGCAGTACATTCAGTTGATCTGTGCTCCTGTGAAATTCCGCGATGACTTCGTCGGTTAATTCTTTGATCGAAATATTTCTTTCGAAAGCTCGCTTGTTGATCTTGTCATCGACGTCGGTGAGATTTCGTACGTAGGTAGCGTTTCCGTAAAGTTTTTTGAGAAGACGGAACAAGACATCGAACACAACAAGAGGTCGAGCATTGCCGATGTGCGGGCTGGAATAAACCGTTGGACCGCAGGCATACATGCCGATGTTGCTGGAGTCGATAGGTTCAAACTTCTCTAACTTATTGGTCAGAGAATTATATAAATATAATGAAATCATCGTATATTCTTCTCTATTCTATTCTTTACTTTTTCATATCCCAATATCTCGAAAATTTTTCTCAATTCAGGTCCCTTTTCTTGATTTGTCAGAACCATACGAATCGGATGAAACAAGTCTCGTCCTTTCTTTCTTGAGATTTCTTTCAATCGAGAAATCCACGCATCAAAGTCAATCTCGGGCGAAAGGCTCTCTGATATCTGATGCAAATAACCTTGGTCAATTTTATCAACACAGGTCGGTACATCTTTGTAAAAAATCTCATACCAAAAATCAACATCTTTCAGTGTATCGATATTTCCTTTGATTGCTTCCCAAAATTCCTCAGATATTTGTTCGGAAATTTTCGATTTTACTTCATCAAAAGATTTTTCAGCGATAATTTTTTTTGTTAGGATTTCTACATCTCTGACGTTAAATTTCGGGGAAGATAAACTCATTTTTTCGAAGGAGAATTCCTTGATTAAATCCTCAAGCGAATTTCTGTAATCGACATTATTTGAAGTTCCCAGTGACGACAGAACGTTGATGATCGCCTGCGGTTCCATTCCTGCGTTGCGCAAATTCACCATACTCAAAGATGAACTTGTTCTCTTAGAGACATCCTGCCCATCGATTGAAGACAACAGCGGAACATGAGCAAATTGAGGAACATTTCCGGAAAGAGCTCGGAACATATCAATTTGTGCAGCGGTATTCGTTATATGATCATCTCCGCGAATGATATGAGTAATCCCGATATTGATATCATCAACAACCGAAGCAAATGTGTAGACATAAGAACCGTCAGGCTTGATTATGATCGGATCGCTGACACTGTTCAGAGGAATGGAGATTTTTCCATGAACTAAATCGTTCCATTCGACCGTTTCTGTGTCGTTAAGCTTGAAGCGCCAATACTTTCGAACGCCTTTTTTTTCGAGATCAGCTTTTTCTTCATCAGATAACTGCAAAGACGCTCGATCGTAAACTGGAGGTATTCCTTGCGAGGCCTGAATCTTCCTCTTTAAAGAAAGCTCATCCTTCGTTTCATAGCACGGATAAACTCTGCCGATGGATTTTAGATATTCCAGCGCTTCGTTGTATTTCGGAAAATGATGCGACTGCTTATAAAATTCGTCCCACTTAAATCCGAGCCACTTTAAATCCTCCAAAATTAAATTTTCAGATTCAATTGTGGACCGTTCTTTGTCAGTGTCATCGATGCGCAATACAAATTTTCCGCCTCGATTTTTGACGAACAAATAATTCAAAATCGCAATTCGAATATTTCCGACATGCAGCAATCCCGTAGGGGAGGGAGCAAACCTAACCTTTATATTCATGAGTTCTCCAACGGTTTATTTTGAGGCTTTTTCAACAGCTTCTGCCACCAACCGCTCTTTTTCTTTCCAGAATTCGGAGAAACACTTGCATTCCTTAACTCTTTCTTTTGATAAGATTGCATAACCCTCGAAACAATCTCTTGTTGATATTCGGTCACTTCTATTGGTGCTCGAAAGTCAACTTTTCCTTCTTTCAATTCGGGAATTTCAGAAACAGAAGCTTGTTTTTGCTGATTTTCCTCAGAGACACTCTGCGAATCTGCAGTTTTGGATTCATCAACTTTTGCTGATTCCTTTTTTGAAGCAGCTTTCGTATTTCTTGCGGTCTTTTCGTTTCGTTTAGCTTTCTTATCTGTTCTGGATTCAGCAATTTTTTCCACGCTGTCTTCTGTTTTTTCGGGAGCTCCTTTGGTATTTGCCTTATGAGACTTCTTCCTATCCTTTGTTCCGATACGTTTCGCTATTTTGCGAGTCGTTGGCAAGGAATCATTCGATGAATTTTCTTCCTCAACTTTTTCATCAGTCTTTCGACTTGTCTTTTTCGCAGCAGAATCCTCTTTTTTCGCGTTTGAACGAGATTTGTGACCTCTTTTCTTTTGGGCAGATCGTTCTTCCGAAATTACAGTATCTTCTCTGGCTTCCGATTTTTTCCCAGATAATTTCCTTCCGGAAGTTTTTTCAGTCGCCTCTTTTTTCTCTTCTGCATCGACGCTTTCGTCATCATCGAAAACCAACGGCTGAGGCTTGAAAATTTGTTCGATTTTAAAGTCATTCGTTGCAATGCGATGATCGGTGTTGAAAGTGATCTTCAAACTTCCACGCGATTCGATTGCGGAAATAAAAGATCGCTTATTATTTAGTATATATAAAGCAATGACAGGGGAGAGAGTAACAATAATCTCCTTGAATTCCGAAGCAATACATGCTTCTTCGATTTTTCTCAATACCTGGATTGCCATAGATTCTTCCGACCACATAAATCCTGTTCCTCGGCAGTGAGGGCATACGATCATATTGGCGTCAGCAATGCTGGAGCGCAATCTTTGACGGGAGAATTCCAACAGTCCAAAGTTGCTTATGCTTCCCACCTGAATCTTGGCCTTGTCGCTCTTTAAGGATTCACGCATGCATCTTTCGACTTGAATGTTGTTTCTCTTTTCTTCCATATCTATGAAATCAACAACAATCAAACCGGCCAGATCTCTTAAACGGCACTGGCGAGCGATTTCATGCGCTGCTTCCAAATTGGTTTTTAACGCAGTCCCCGCAATATTTCTTTCTCTGGTAGACCTTCCCGAGTTGACATCAATGGAGATCAATGCCTCGGTATTGTTAATGACCAAATATCCTCCAGAAGGCAGATCGACCCTTGTTGAATAAATCTGATTTATTTGTTCGTTCAGCTTGTACTTACTAAATAAAGGAACATTCTTATCGTTATATAATTTAACTTTTCTGGAATGACTCGGCATAAGCTTCTTCATGAAGTTCTTTGCCGTTTTGTATCCGGCTTCTCCTTCTACCACAACAGAATCAATTTCCTTCGAGTACATATCGCGCAAAGATCTCTTGATAACTCCTGCTTCTTCATGGATCAAGCACGGAGCAGAAGACTTTAATGTCGTTTCGCGAATTTCATCCCAGACGTTTTTCAAATAAGAAAAGTCCTTTTTTATTTCAGTTTTTGTGTGTCCTATACCTGCGGTACGAATAACAGTGCTTCCATTTTCGATATGCAGTTCCGAGACTATCTTCTTCAATTTTTCGCGATCACTTCGATTGGTAATTTTTCGGGAAACCCCGCTGCCTTTTGAAGTGTTTGGCATAAGAACACAGTATCTTCCCGCCAAAGAAATATAAGTGGTAAGAGCAGCTCCCTTATTTCCTCTTTCTTCTTTCGTGACCTGAACGAGCATAATCTGTCGTTTTTTGATGACCTCTTGAATTTTATAACGACGATAAAACTGATAACGAAGCCTGGAAATTTCCCTGGCATCCATTTCCTCAGCGGTCTTTCCTGTTTCTTCAACGTAGGCGGCAATAGCGTTCTGTAAGTGAGCTTCCAGTTCTTGACGGTCGCTTACCGGAATTTGGAAATAATCATAATGAATTTCGCTGAAACTCAAGAATCCGTGACGATTTCCTCCATAATCGATAAAAGCCGCCTGCAACGACGGTTCTACACGAATAACTTTTGCCAGGTATATATTCCCCTTGACCCGAACTTTTGAACGAGTCTCGAAATCAAACTTATCTAATTTTCCGTCATCAACAACTGCAATTCGGATCTCTTCAGCATGTGCCGAATCTATTAGCATATCTTTTGACATATTCTTCTCCATAACTCAGAATAGGAATATTCAAAAGTCTTTGCTTGCCGCGTAAGATATTGGTCTTCGGTACGGCTCCGTCCGATCTAAACAATACCCTGAAAAAATTCAATCCCAAACCAGGCATGACACCCTTTTAAATATTCCGTCCAATTAAATCCGCGAAAACAAATCAATTAAACTTTCGCAGAACAAAAACCCATATGGCTAAAATAACCACCAAA
>Ga0310696_10003978_pt1 | contig 18263 bp, 11 predicted proteins | sample AusTroGonzalo_MG_4_FD_203885 | JGI IMG/M metagenome (GOLD analysis project Ga0310696, IMG submission 203885) | Bovine rumen microbial communities from tropical cattle in Woodstock, Queensland, Australia - Gonzalo_02 (v2) (version 2) | ecosystem: Host-associated > Mammals > Digestive system >...
GAACGACTCTTTCAAAATTAGGATCAAAAACTTTGTTCAGACTTTCTATTTTTTTGATACCGAATTTTGCAAAAACTTTGGTTAATTCTTTTTGTGTCATTTCAACGCCCTGCAACAAAGATTTACATTGTTCGTTTTCGGTGTCTTTAACGGAAGCCATCGCCCGATGCAGATTATCCGCAACTCCGAGCAATTCCTTGGCAAAATCGGCAATGGCAAATTTAGAAATTTTTTCAATTTCCTGTTGGCAACGTTTTTTGGTGTTTTCCGTTTCGGCATAAGCTCGCAAGAAGGAATCTTTGAGTTTGGCGTTTTCTTCTTTTAATTTTTGTAATTCATCAACATCTTCCGAGTTTTGCACATCATCGGCAACATCGGCATTTTCCGCTTCGGCCTTGCTGTTTAAAGCTTCCTGTTTATCGGATGTTTCTTCATCTTCATATTTTTTATGTTCACTCATCATTGCCTCTTTAAATTTGAAAGATTATCTTATATATAACTTGAATTTAGTAATTAATCTTTGACAAGTCAAGTACAGTTTTTTGTTGAAGGTTATAAATAAACGCGCTATAATATAATATGTATGTATTTTGCTGTGGAGAAAAATTTAATGTGTGCAGTTGTCATCGGTGCCGGAAAAAATAAAGTTTTTGAATACCTGCCGAATAATTTTAATAAGAAAAAATTTTTGGTTAACTACGGTGTGCCGACCGATGAGTTGCTCATAAAAATGCAGAATATGGGCAGAAAACAGTGCTTGAGCAATAAGCAATGGCCCGAAATCAAAAGAGTAAATGCCTGGATGATAAGTGCCGAAACCGCTACCTTTATGAAGTGCGGCGGTTTGGGGATGGTGGCTTCCGAATTGCCGGAAAATTTTAATAACGTTTTTGCGGAAGGTAAACACTCCATATCCATTATTACACCGATGTATATCGGAGATACGGGCAAGAAAAAAGCCGAGTTGAAAGATGGTGTATATACGGGAGCGGAGAGCCACTCGGTTAAAGTCAAAAAAATAAAAACGCTTAAAACCGAATTCGCCGGAAAAACCAAAATGCGCGAATTTACTTTTGATATTTATTGCGGCGAATTAAACGGCGTTATCTATTACTTTATACATAACGACCATTTCTTCAGTATCAATCCGTCCAAAGATAATCCTTCGGGACAAACCGGTTGCTACGTACTCAATTCCAACGGTGTTGATGAAGTTGAAAAATTTGCCTTCTTTTCCAAGGCAGTCTATTGCCTGTTGGAAGAATTGACCGTAAAACCGGATAAAAATATTCCTTCTCCGAATATTTTGATTGCCAATGACTGGCATAGCGGGGCTTTGTCGGGACTGACCAAGTATTTGACTTTGGCAAAAGTTTTTGCCGGTCGCATGGATCAAGCTACGGCCGATGTGATACGGAACATACCGATTATTCATATTGCTCACCACATGGGCTATCAGGGTTGGGACTACAACAATACTTCGCGGATTCTCAATTCGTTGTACGGAGATTTGGCAACACTTGTTTTGAAAAATGCCAAAGCGGTTAAAAACAGTAATGCGCGTACTTCAAACACTTTGATAGTTGATGATACCTATAATCAGGCTTCCGCCAATATGCACTTGGCAGACCGGATTATTACCGTTTCCAAAAACTATATGGAAGAAGTATCCGGTGAAAAGAGTTTCGGTTTTGATTTTCGTGATATTTTGAAAATTCGCAAAAACTATCGTAATTTTTACGGTATCGTGAACGGTTACGAAAAACGCCTTATATCTCCGAATGCTCAAAAAATTGCCGAGATAAACCAATTTTTTAAGATTACCGATTTCAAGTTTTATGATGAAAATGATTTGAGTGCAAAACTGCATAACAAAAAAGAGTGTATAAAGTTGCTTTCGCGGTTGGCTACCGACGAAAAATATAAAGAGCAGGTTATTCCGCTTATTGATTTGTACAAGTTTGACGATGTGACGGATTTGCTTGCCGAAGCCGATAAATTGCCGATTATCTGCATGACCAGTCGTATGGTTGAACAAAAAGGTTATGATGTGGCGATAAATGCCATATTGCATATTATAGATCGCTATAAAAATTCGCCGGATTCTTTCCCGATATTCATATTGGGAGGAGCCGGTAATAAAGATTTGTACAGTGATTTGATGACCTTAAAAGATAATGCCAAACAAATCTTCCGCGATTTTGCCAAACGAATATTTGTGTTCCGCGGGTATAAAGACCAGTTTGCATACAGCGTGCAATTAGCCGCCGATTTCTATATGATGCCGTCGTATTTTGAGCCGTGCGGACTTACGCAAATGGAAGCCATGGCTAAAGGAACTTTGCCGATTGCCACTTCTACCGGCGGTTTGGTTGATACCATAGAGGACGGAGTTGACGGTTTCAGAACGGAGGCCTTTTTCGCCGGCGGAGAAAAAATCTTCGGTACCAATTTAATGGCACAACGTTTGAAGAATAATCTTAACGCTTATGAGGCCGCATTAGAAAAAGCTTTGCGTTGCTACTATGTGGCTCCGGATGTTTTGCATAAAATGCAATGTAACGCCATGGCCGACGATTTCAGTTGGTCTTCGCCGGACGGTTCGGTTTATAAATATTTCAAGTTGTTTACTACCGGTGCGATTTAGTATTGCACCACCGAATAAACGGAAGCAATAGAAGATAATTTTTCGCGACCGTGCAAGTCGTTCAGCTCAATTACAAAAGCAAAACCGGCAATTTCCGCTCCGAGTTTTTGTACTAAATCGGCTGCTGCTTTGGCAGTACCGCCGGTGGCCAATAAATCATCCACAATCAACACTTTGTCGCCTTTGTTTAAGGCATCTGCGTGCATTTCTATACGGTCTGTTCCGTACTCGAGCGCATATTCTTGAGTGATTACCTTAGCCGGCAATTTTCCCGGTTTGCGCACCGGAATAAAACCGCAATCTAAAATATAGGCGAGGGCGGTGCCGAAAATAAAACCGCGTGATTCTATACCCACAATATAGTCAATTTTTTGATTTTGATAATGCTTTGCACAAGTTTCAAGAATTTCCTTCAAAACTTTGGTATTCTTCAAAGCGGTGGTAATATCTTTAAATTGGATTCCCTTTTTCGGAAAATCGGGAACGTTGCGGATGGAATTTTTTATATCTTGCAGACTCATTTATTCTTCCTCGTCATCTTTTATTTTTTGTTTCAAATCACTGATTTTCAGTTTCAGCGACTTATCCGGATTGGCTTTTTCGGCGTATTCTATTTGTTTCAGCGCGCTCGGAATATTGCCGGTGGCATAATTAAATTCGGCCGTGGCGTAGTGTGCCGCCGCTTTGTTACCGCCGCGGTCATAAGCCTGAGCCAAAAGTTGCCATGCAAAAGGACTTTTTACCTTGATAAGCGATTTTTGCAACAAATCGGTTGCTTCTTGCATATTTTGGCGGCTGTCATTACTCTCCAACAAAGAGTGTGCCAAACTTATTTGCAACAAATAATTATCGGGCAGTAAATCCAATGCTTTCCGGTATGAGGTCACGCTTTCTTTAACTCGGCCGCTTTCAAACAAAAATTGTCCTTTAAGCTCGTGAAAATAAGGGTTATTCGGTTGTTCGGCAATTAAACCGTCAATCAAAGAGAGCGCTTGTGTAATGCGTCCTTCTTTAGAGGCTACTATACTGCGGGCATAGCGTGCGGCTGCCGATTTGTCGGAAGGCGGATACATCCGGTTAACTTTACCTTTGTCACTTAAAAATGCCGCCAATTTTGCCTTGACCATTGCAAATTCGGTATCTTCCGGCGATTTTTCGGGATAGTGATTGCTTTTAATGGCTTGTTCAAAGTGTGAAATACGCTCGTTAGTCAGCGGGTGGGTGCGAAAATAGGTGTTTTCTTCCAGTCCGCTCAAAGCATTTTGCTTTTTAATTTTTTTCATAAAATTAAGCAAACCGTTAGCAGATTGGTGGGTCCTGTTCAGAAGTTTCAACGCACTTTCATCGGCACTGCGTTCTTCTTGCACCTGATAGTGCATTACACTGTTTAAGGCCGAACTTTGAGAACCGAGTAAAATAGCCATTGCCGCATCTCCTCTGCCGGTGGAAACTGCCGCCGCGCCGGCCGCTAATACCGAGCCGAGCATGACGTATTGCATTTTTTCCAACTTCAATTTCAATCGGACAATGTGGCCGCCTAAAATGTGTCCGGTTTCGTGTGCCAAAATACCGGCCAATTCATTGGTGTTGCTTGCCTGAATTATGGTTCCGGTATGAACAAACAGATAATTACCGTCACTGACAAAAGCGTTCAGCGAGTTATCATCCACAATATAAATATTGTTGGCATCAAAGCGCACACCGGCGGCATTGAACAACGGCTTTACTATCTTGGCCAAATAGTTTTGTGTTTCGGCATCGGAAATCAAGGTCATATCTTCGGCGTTTGCCGGTTTAAGACATAAACCGACAAACAACAGAAGAATAAAAATTGTTGATTTTATTATCCGAACAATTTGCTCCACCACGATTTTTTCTCCGCTTCAGATTTATTACCGTCTTTTGCATTGCGGTCATATCCGCGACGTTCACCTTTGCGATATTTGCGATTTTTGGCATTGTTACGGCGGAAACTGAAACGATGATTATCGTTTTCTTCGCTGTTAGCGGTTTCATCGGCTTCATTTTCTTCTTCGCACTCAATATTCTCCGCTTCATAACAAGTGGTTGCCGTATCATTTACCGAATTGGCGTATTGCAATTTTTCGCGCGTAATCTTGTAATCGGCCACGTCTTTCATATTCAAATCGCCGGAAATAATGATTTCCAACTCATATTCGGTTTCCAAAGCCGATAATTGACGACGTTTTTTGTTCAAAAGATAGGTTGCGTAATCAACCGGAACGCTCACTGACAAACGAATTCGGCGATTGCGTACGCCTTCTCCTTCTATGGCTCTCAAAATGAGTGTGGCTCCGGATTCTACAGTACGCATAACACCGCGACCGTGACAGTGCGGACAAGTTTCATAATTGCTCTCAATAAATGACGAGTGCATACGTTGACGGGAAATTTCCAACAATCCGAATATACTCATCTTGGCAATTTGAATACGGGCGCGATCGCCTTTCATGGCTTCCTTCATTCTGCGTTCAACCGCAACATTGTTTTGCGGTTCATACATATCTATAAAGTCAACCACGACAAGACCGGCCAAGTCACGCATTTTCAGCTGTTTGGCAATTTCATCGGCAGCTTCCAAATTGGTTTTGAGAGCGGTTTCTTCAATATCTTTTTCTTTTGTGGCACGTCCGGAGTTAACATCAATGGACACTAATGCTTCGGTCGGGTTAATCACCAAATATCCGCCGGATTCCAATTGAACAATCGGATTGTGCAACTTATCCAACTGAGCTTCAACCTGAAAACGTTGGAATACCGGAGCTTCACCGGCTTTGCGGCAACGAATGTCTTTTAAATGATGCGGTGATAAAATCTTTACAAAATTGCGAGCGGTTTGGTATGCTTCGTCACCGTCAATGATAACTTCATCAATATCTTTGGTGTACATATCGCGCAACGCACGTTTTATCAGATTACCTTCCTCATAAATGATTGCCGGTGCCGGATTTTTAAGAGCGCCGTAACGTATGGCGTTCCATGTACGAATTAAATAGTTGTAATCGCGCACGATATCCGCTTTGGTCTTGTCTTCGCCGGCAGTACGTATAATTAAGGACATATCATCATTGATAGGCAAATCGCGCATAACCGATTTAAGGCGTTTGCGGTCATTTACGTTGGTAATTTTGCGAGATACGCCGCCACTCTTGATGCGGTTAGGCATCAACACGCAATATCTTCCGGCAAGAGAAATATAGGTTGTGCAGGCGGCACCTTTGTTGCCGCGTTCTTCTTTGACAACCTGTACCAAAAGGGTTTGGCCTTCTTTGATAACGTCCTGAATCGTACTGCGATGGAATAATTTGCGCGAAATCAATAATTTACGTTGTAAATCAAAATTGTATTTGCTTTCTTCGGTGCCGTCCAAATCGTCATCATCATCGTCATCATCCAAATCGGCATCTTCTTCCAACATATCATCGCTTAAGCCGCTTGCTTCCGCCATTGTTTTTAAGGCTTTTTTGCGGTCACGCGGACGACGGGTTGATTTGCGGTGACGACGAACTTTACCTTCGGATGTTTTTGCCGATTCGCTGTCATCATCTTTGGTATTTTCGGCTTCTTCGGATTGCTCTTCGCTTTCTTCGGAAGTTACTTCTGCCGGTTGCTCAAATGTTTCTTCCGGTATAACGTTTTCATCGGTATTTTCGTCGGTAACTTCGGCTTGAACAACATTTTCTTCCGCAGGAATAGGAGCTTCCTGTTGAACTTCATTTTCTGCCTGATTGCGAGAAATACTCTGTTCCAAATATTCGTCGCTTTCCGGAATAACGTTTTGTACCGGTTCCAACTGTGCTTCTTCAACTTCCTGAGCCTGCTCGGCTTCCAATCTTACTTGGGCTTCTTTGGCTTCTTTTTCGGCTTTGTAGCGCGCACGTTCGGCTTCACGTTCTTTTAAGTATTTGATTTTTCCTTCAATAATTTCATCAACTTCGGCTTCAACTTCACGCATTACTTCATCGGATACGTTGTAATAATCCGGATGAATTTCGTTAAATGCCAAAAAACCGTGCTTGTTACCGCCGTAATCAATGAAAGCGGCTTGCAGAGACGGTTCAATACGAATAACTTTTGCGTTGTAAATATTACCTTTGATTTGTTTGCGGGAAGACGATTCAAATTCTACGTCTTCCACTTTATTTCCGTCAACGATAACAACTCTGGTTTCTTCCGGTTGCGTATCGTCAATCAACATTCTTTTTGTCATAACATACCTCATATTTATCGCCCTTTTTAAAGAGCGGATTCCCACGAGTTTTGCCAAAGAATATGAAAAAATATTTCAAAACACAAACATACGGCAGAAGCCGTATTCTTTTTTGTTTATAACCCTCGGCCGCTTTTGCCTTATTCTTCTTGGTTATTTGAAAACCGGCGGAGGTACTTTTGCAAAACTCAAACTTTTCTCGTTCTTTATCCGGAAAGTACCTTTATCTAATTATCGTACTTCAACTTTCAACCCGAAAGATACATTTCCGCGAACAATCTTCCATAGAATAAATGATAAAATTAAAAAAACAATAAAATAATTTACTTTTGCCGCAAAAAAATAAATAAGATTTTAATACATTGGTAATATGTAGCCTTTATAATCTGTAATAATATCGTGATTTGTAAGGACTGAAAAGAGAATTTTGATGAAATTGCTTAAGCGTTTTTGTTTTGTTTTGCTTTGTGTTATGTTGTGGTGTACGCAGCTTCAGGCCGCAGTCAGCGTGCAAAATATGCGTATCGGCAACCAGGCGGACGGTGCCAGAGTCGTTTTTGATATTAACAAAAGTGTTAATTATCGCGTATTTTTACTCAATGGCCCGAAGCGGGCAGTCGTTGATTTGGACGATGCCGATATAAGTTCGCTCAAAACCAAAGTTTCCAACCAGGTAATTGCCAACAGCAGAGTGGGTAAGATGTCGGGCAACGATAAGAGAATTGTTTTTGATTTATCCCGTCCGGCAATTGTAAAAAAAGCGTTCTTAATTCCTCCGCAAGGCGGTCAGAACTGGCGTTTGGTAATAGATTTGGCCATGACGAGCGAAAGCGTGTTTAATTCCAAAATCGGGAACAAATATGTTATTACCAACAACACCACGTTTTCTCCGAAGGAAGAAAAAGAAAGCTCATGGTGGCATTTCGGTTCCTCTGATGATGATCAAAAGGCGGTAACCAAAATCAATCGTAAACGAATAATTGTGCTTGATCCGGGACACGGCGGAAAAGATCCCGGTGCAATCGGTGCTTATGCCAAAACGTATGAGAAAAACATAACTTTGGCAATGGGAAAAGAACTTAAACAGTTGTTGCAAAACAAGGGGTATGTTGTTTATTTGACAAGGGAAACCGATATTTTTATTCCGCTACGTCAACGTACCAAAATTGCGCAAAAATATAAGGCCGATTTGTTTATGTCAATTCATGCCGACAGTGCCCAAAACAGAAATGCTACCGGATTGTCGGTATATACGCTTTCCGATACGGCATCAGATAAAGAGGCGGCGGCTTTGGCCGAACGCGAAAATAAGGCCGATATTATCGGCGGCATTGATTTGGGCGGTAATACCAAAGAAGTTAACGATATCTTGATTTCCTTGTCGCAAACGGATACGCGTAATAAATCTTCAAAATACGCAACATATTTGGTTCAGGAAATGTCAAAGAGCGTAAAATTGGTAAAAAATACTCACCGATTTGCGGGATTTGCCGTTTTGAAAGCACCGGATGTGCCGGCGGCATTATTGGAAATGGGGTATCTTTCAAATCGTACGGAAGAAGCTAATTTACGCACATCTTCATACAGACGGAGATTGGCTGAAGCAGTGGCACGTTCGGTTGATAAATACTTCCAAGATCCGGAAATTGCATCTAACTGATAAAATGTTATTGCTTTTTTTGCGGTTTGTAATAAATTTTTAGCAAGAATAGAATAGTCCGAGAGAAACTTATGTTGCGTTTTTTATCATATATGGCCAGTTTGGCGTTGTTTGGTTTGATTATCCTGATTGTGGCGGTGACTTACGGCCTGTCCAGAATTAATATCACGATTCCCGATTATCGCCAACTTGCCGATTATGAGCCGGCGGTTACTACCCGTCTTTTTGCCGGTGACGGACAGGTTATGATGGAGTATGCCGCAGAAAAACGCTTGTTTGTGCCGATAGAAAAAATACCGGATATTGTGAAAAATGCCTTTATTGCGGCAGAAGATAAACACTTTTATAAACACGCGGGAATTGACTATACCGGAATTATGCGCGCGGCTTTGGGTAACTTGCGCAACATGGGCAAGGGAAAACGTCCGGCCGGTGCTTCTACCATTACGCAACAGGTGGCTAAAAACTTTTTGCTCAGCTCCGAGCTTTCGTATACCAGAAAACTTAAAGAAGCAGTTTTGGCACGTCGTATCAATAAGGCATTTTCCAAAGAACACGTTTTGGAACTTTACTTAAATGAAATATACCTCGGCAATCGTGCATACGGTGTTGCGGCGGCGGCCATGAATTATTTTAACAAATCGCTTGATGAACTGACTTTGGATGAAGTTGCTTATTTGGCGGCGTTACCGAAAGGACCGAATAACTATAATCCGAAAACCAAATATGATGCGGCTGTTGCTCGTCGTAACTGGGTGATTGATCGTATGGTGGCTGACGGTTACGTTTCGGCCGAAGAGGCGGAAGAAGCCAAGAAAAAGCCGCTTAAAGTGGTTGAACATAAGAGCGGGTTTTTGAAAGACACGGAATATTACAGTGAAGAAGTTCGTCGTACCATCAGCAATAATTTTGGCGATGAAGCACTTTATCAGGGCGGTTTGATTGTACGTACAACCGTTGATCCGCGCTTGCAAAGTATTGCCACCAGAGCAGTGCGCAAAGGCTTGATTGATTATGACAAACGTCACGGTTGGCGCGGAGCTACCGCCAATATAGAAATTGACGATAACTACAAAGAAAATCTCAAAAATACCAAATTAGAGCCGGGTGCCGAGCCGGATTGGCAAAAGGCAGTAGTACTGAACGTAAGCAAAGATAAGGCAGAAATAGAAACCGAAAGCGGTGAAAAAGGCGTTATTAACATGGCTACCTTAAAGTGGGCCAGACACGCCGAAAAAGGTAAAAACATGGGTCCGGTTCCTACGTCCGTAACTCAGGTTTTAAACAAGGGCGATGTGATATATGCACAAGAAAACAATGCCGATAAAAAGGCTAAAGAAAAAACATTTATCTTACAACAAATTCCGCAAGCCGAAGCCGGTATGGCGGTTATGGACCCGCACACCGGAAAAGTTTTGGCGTTGGTCGGCGGTTTTTCGTTTGCAAAATCACAATTTAACCGTGCTACTCAAGCTTATCGGCAAACAGGTTCAAGCTTTAAGCCGTTTGTATATTTGGCGGCTTTGGAACAGGGCTATTCGCCGACCGATTTAATTTTGGATGCGCCGTTTGTTTTAGACCAGGGCGAAGGTATGCCGAAATGGAAACCGGTTAATTACTCCAAAAAGTTCTACGGATTGATGACGCTTCGCAGAGGTGTGGAGTTGTCCAAAAACCTGATGACCGTGCGTTTGGCTCAAGATATAGGTATGGATAAAATCGTGGAAATATCCAAGAGAGTAGGCGTAAATGACCACCTCCCGCCCTATCTGTCGTCTTCACTCGGTGCGGCAGATACCAGAGTTATCAATATGGTCAGCGCTTATTGCGTGATAGTAAACGGCGGTAAAAAAGTTCCTCCGTATATGATTGAGCGTATCCAAGACCGCAAGGGACGTACGATTTACAAACACGAACAGACACCGTGTCCGGATTGTGCGGCCGATAAATGGGATAACCAAGAAGAACCTGATTTCAAAGTGGTTCGCGAACAGGTTGTGGATCCGCTGTCGGCTTATCAAATGACTTCTATTCTGGAAGGTGTGGCCACCAGAGGAACCGGTGCGAGATTAAACGGATTACATCGCCATTTGGCCGGTAAAACAGGTACGACCAATGAAACGAAAGATGCTTGGTTTGTAGGCTTTTCTCCGGATTTGGTAGCCGGAGTTTATGTCGGTTTTGATGAGCCGGAAAGTTTGGGACGAACTGAAACCGGTGCGGCTTCCGCTTTGCCGATTTTCTATGATTTTATGAAGGAAGCTTTGCAAGATACGCCGGATACGAGTTTCCGTATTCCTGCCGGTATTAAATTGGTGAGAGTAAATCCGCAAACCGGAAAACCTTCGGCTCCGGGTGACAGTGTGGTTATAACCGAGGCATTGAAGCCGGATTTTGACTTTAATAATCGTCAAAGAGTAATCGGTGACAGTGATTCGCTGATTGCCGGTCCGGAGCAGGATAACAGCAGTCTGCAAATCGGAGGGGAATATTAATGAGAGCCGATTTTTATAATCTTTTCAATGAAACCGAGCAATCCTTAGATTTGCTGAGGAGGTATCTTTGACTACGATAACGCTGTTGTACGTCGCGAAGAATTAAACTCGTTGACGGCTGCTCCCGATTTATGGAATAATCAGGAACAGGCACAAAAGTTGATGAGTGAAAAGAATATTTTGGAAGCCAAACTGAATCAGTATGATGAATTTGTTTCGTCTGTTGCCGAATATAGAGAAATGGCAGAGTTTGCCGAGGCTGAAAACGACGAAGCAATGCAAAACGAGCTTTTGCAAAATTTGGAAAAATTACGCGAAGATGTTAAACACGCCGAATTAGAATCCTTGCTGTCGGGCGAAGTTGATGCCAATGATACATATTTGGAAGTTCATGCCGGAAGCGGCGGTACCGAAGCTATGGATTGGGCGCAAATGTTGCTCAGAATGTACACGAGATGGGCAGAACTGCATCGTTATAAAGTTGAGTTGATAGAAGAAACCGAAGGCGATGTCGCCGGCTTAAAATCCGCAACCATCAAAATCAGCGGTCATAATGCGTACGGGTGGCTCAAATCGGAGAGCGGTGTTCATCGTTTGGTGCGTATATCTCCGTTTGACAGTGCGGCGCGTCGTCACACCAGTTTTGCATCGGTGGGAGTATATCCGGTAATTGACGACAACGTGCAAATAGAAATTAATCCGGCAGATTGCCGTGTTGATACATACCGCGCTTCGGGTGCCGGCGGTCAGCATATTAATAAAACCGATTCGGCGGTCAGAATAACTCATATTCCGACCGGTATTGTGGTATCAAGTCAAACGCAACGCTCGCAATTCCAAAACCGAGATAATTGTTGGAAAATGTTGCGTGCCAGACTTTATGAATTGGAAATGCAAAAGAAGGCGGATGCGGCGCAAACGGCTCGTGACAATCAAGGTGATAACGGTTGGGGATATCAGATTCGTTCGTATGTCTTGCAGCCGTATCGGCTTATTAAAGATTTGCGAACCGAGGCGGAAACGGCAGATTGTAAAGCTGTTTTGGACGGCGAAATAGATTTGTTTTTGTCGGCGGCTTTAGCTCAAAAAGTTAAAGACGACAGTATGGAAGCTGCAAAGTAGGGGGATAGGCCAGATGAAAAAACTATCAGCCCGAGCATATTTCTTCAAAAAAATGTTTGACTGCTTTATGGCCGGCCTTTTTGTGGTTTTGCTGTTGTTTTTCTGGACGTTATATAAAGGGCCGGTGTCGGTGCCGTTTTTGAAACCTTACATTGTTCAGGCTCTTAACTATGATGAAAATGAATATCAGGTGGATATCGGCGACGTTAATATTGAGTTTGTACGTTCTATCCAACCGCTGAGAGTTACCGCAAAAGATATAAGCCTGAAAAAGAAAGATGATACGGTCATTATTGAGGCTCCTAAATTGTATATGTCGTTCAGTTTGCGGGCTTTGATGAAAGGTATTATCGCCCCGAGCGACGTGAGTTTGATAAGTCCGAGTGTTAATATATCTACCTCTTACGGTGTTGAAGAAGAACATATCAACGAGGGCGGCAGGAAAAAACTGCAGTTTTATATTGAACGCATAAACGAATTTTTGGATCACTACAATTCCGAAGATAAAATATATCCGGAAAGTTACGTTAATAATATTACCGTCAAAAACGGAGAATTGGAATTTAACGAGCTGGATTTCGGGCGTGTTTGGTTGCTTTCGGACGTTAATTTTGAATTTAACCGCAACTTTATCAATATGGATTTAAATGCAAATGCCTTAATCAATATCAACGATCAAATAGCGTCTGCCGGTTTTGAAAGCGAATATCATGCTTCTGATGACAAATTGGATTTGGAAGTTTATTTTTCCGACTTGATACTTTCCGATATGATGAGCACTTTCAACGAAACCACCGAAGAAAATTTATTATCGGTTATGTCGGTGGAAGTTCCGGCCAACGGCAAAATAAGTACAACAATCAAATTGGAAGATATTCGCCGCCATCCGGATGAAGCGGCAGACTATTTAAGCGCTGCGATTGAAAAAATCAATTTTGAATTGGACAGCGGACAGGGATACATTTCTTTTGAAGGTGATGAAAAATATAATTATGACATTGATGAAATGCAACTCGCCGGTACGGTTACCGGAGGAATTGACGAGATAAGAATAGATAAAGCCGAATTCAAAATGGGCGGTCAAAATGCCGATTTGAGTTTTCATGCCAGCGGCTTGGAAACATTTTATTTGAGTAATTCTTTGAAAGATTTAACGGCACAACTTAAGGTCGGAATTAGAGAATTTCCGCTTAATGAGTTGCCTCGTTTTTGGCCTCGTTATCTTGCCGAGCCGGGTTGGGAGTGGTGTAAGGACGGTTTGACCGGCGGTAACGCCAAAAACGGCGAATTTGTTTTTGATTTCGGTTACAATCGAAAAGATGATAACTGGGGTTTGCAAAACTTAAAAGGTAAGGCCTATTTGGAAGACGGAGATATCTTCTATTTGGAAGGTATGCCTGTGGTGAATAAGGTTTACGGAACCGCAAACTTTACCAAAAGGAATATTTCCATTGATATTGATAAAGGCCTAAGCGATGGTGTGATGATTACCGGCGGTAATGTAAATATTTATGATTTGGATAAAGAAGATAACTTTATATCAATTAAATTGGTGGGTAATTCTTCCGTGGCAAATGCCCTGAAACTCATAGACCATGAGCCGTTGCAATTTGCCTCCGAAATAGGCATCAGCCCGCAAGACGTAAAGGGCAACGTTGATGTAAATCTTAAGCTTGATTTTGAGTTGCGTAAGGATTTGGCCGGCAAGGATATTAAAGTTGATGTGGATGCCGATTTGCATAATGTGGAAATTACCCAAATGGTACCAAACCACACCATATCGGCGGAAAATGCCAAACTTAAGGTCAATTCCAAAGGTTGGTCGGTTGCCGGTGACAGCAAGTTTGATGATATACCGGTACAAATAAAAATGGATGAGAAATTTGCCGAGAAAGCGTATAAAAGCAAGTGTAACGTGTCTTTTGTTCTCAACGATGAGGCCAAAAAAGTTTTGGAAATGGATTGGAAACTTATATCGGCTCCCAATATTGAGGGTGCGGCTGTCATAAATGCCGATGTTACGGTTAAAAACGATGACGTTATAGATATTGATTTGACCGCCGACTTAAAGAATACCAAATTGAATTATCCGTATTTCGGTTTTGAAAAAGGTTTCGGTCAAGCAGCTAATTTAAAAGCCAAAGTATTGATGAAAAAAGATAAAGTTACGCAAATTCCGTCATTGAATCTTACCAAAGCAGGTTTCGGAGTGGAAGGTAATGTTTCAATGTATCCGAGCGGTCGTGTCAAGGTGGTGGATATAACCAAAATAGACGGTCCTAAAACTTCGGCGCGGGCAAAAGTCAGTTTGAATGATAAAGACGATTCCAATATTAAAGTGGAAGTTTCCGGTATCAGTTATGATTTGACTTCATTGTTTGATAAGGATGATGATAAAAAGGACAAAGATGCGGCTAAAAAAGTCGTAAAACGTGAAAATGAAGATGACGGTCTGGAAAATGTGAATAATATTGATATATTTATTACGGTGAACAGTTTGTGGACCAATCCGGATACTCCGATTAAAAACTTTGCCGGCAGTGCAAAGTTACGCAAAGGAGTAGGAATTGATGAAGTTAATATTGTCGGTAACTTTGGTATTGATAAGTCAATTAAGCTGAATTTAAGTTATGTTCCGCGCGCAGGTAAGGAACACTTCCTGTCAATCAACAGTAATAATGCCGGCAGTACTTTGAAAGTGTTGCGTTTGTATGATAATATGGTGGGAGGCACTTTGAAACTTGAGGCCAGAAGACAGCAAGATAAAAAATTTATCGGTCATGCCACGGTTCGTGATTTCAGTATTCAAAATGCACCGGTTATGGCCAAACTTTTATCGGTTGCTTCGTTTACCGGTATGATTGATTTGTTGAAAGGTGACGGACTGACGTTTACTCACTTCAGCGCTCCATTGGAATATCACTATAAAACTTTGAAACTTAATCACGCCAAAGCCGAGGGTAATGTTGTGGGTATTACGGTTAACGGTACGTATGACCGTGCCACCGACGATTTGGGTTTTTACGGGGTTATTGCTCCGGCATACAGCTTAAACCGTTTTCTTGGAAAAATTCCAGTTGTCGGTGATTTGCTTGCCAGTAAAGACGGTACTATTTTTGCAGCCGATTATAAGATTGACGGTTCGGTTGACGAGCCGGATGTTGACATTAATTCGCTGTCCATCTTAAGCCCTAACTCAATGAAAGAGTGGTATAATAAAAACTTTGGTGACGGCGATGATTTGTAATAAAATCGGCGTTGATTTTCATGGTGTTATAAATAGCAATCCGCAGTTTTTCAAAGAATTTTGCGCCCATGCGGCAGAGCAGGGGTTTGAAATACATATTATCAGCGGCGGTCCGCGAGAAACCATCGAAAATTTTTTGGCGCATTATCAAATTAAATATAATCTGATATGGTGCATTTTTGATCATTTTAATGAGCAGGATAAAGTTTTGTTTTTGCCCGATGGTTCATTTCATGTGGAAGATGAATTGTGGGATTCCGCCAAAGCTGAGTATTGCCGGCAAAATAATATATGTGTTATGATTGACGACAGTTTGGTTTACGGTAAATATTTTACCACACCGTACTGTCTGTATGATGAAAATAGCAAAACCGGAAACTTAAACGGAAAAATTATGGATTTTTCCGTATCTGCTGAAAATTGTTTGCAAAAAATATTGTCTTTGGTTTGTTGAGAAAATAAAAAAGAGATGCTTTTAACGGCATCTCTTTTTTTGGATGTTTGGTTTGTTTAATAGTATTTTTTCATTACTTCTTCCAACAAAGTTACTTCACGTTTTGCAGTATCGGCGTTCTCATCTTCTACTTTTAGACGAATTACCGGTTCGGTACCGGATTTTCTGACCAAAATCATACCATGTCCCTGCAAACGTTCGGATATTTGAGCTATTGTGTCTTTAACTTCTTGCGCCGACATTATTTTTTCTATGATTTCTTTGTTATCAAAGCGTAGGTTACGACTTTCGCTCGGGAACGGAGCAAATACCGGGAAAATCTCGCTTACTTTACGTCCGCTTTCCTTTATGCCTAAGCTGACAATAAGAGCGGCATAGAGTGCATCACCGGTTTTTGCGTAGTCGCTTAATACCATGTGTCCGGATTCTTCGCCGCCCAAGTTAGAGCCGACTTTACGCATTTTTTCAATCACATAACGTTCACCGACGGCGGAGGCATGGTGTTCCAAACCGAGAGAGCGGATATATTTACCCAAGCCCAAATTAGAATAAACGGTAGAAACAACCGCACTGCCTTTAAGCATTTTGTGCTTGTTTAAATATGTTGCCAAATAAGCGATAATCTGGTCGCCATCCAAGCGTTTGCCGTTTTCGTCGCAAATAATGATACGGTCACCGTCGCCGTCAACCGCAATTCCCATATCAAAACGGTTTTCAACTACGGTTTCGGATAACATTTCCGTATGTTGCGAGCCGCATTTTTCATTAATATTGTATCCGTTCGGTTTATCTCCCAAAGAAATAACGGTTGCCCCCATTTGCGAAAATATCGGGGCGATTATTTCGGCAAAACTTCCGTTAGCGGCATCAACGGCAATTTTCATACCGCTCAAAGCATTATCGGAAGCGATTTTTTTAACTTGTGTGTAATATTCTTTTTGCGGGTCGCTGATGTCGGTTATTTTACCGATATTATCATTGTTTTCGTTTTCCGATAAAGGTTTTTGCATTAAATCTTCTATCAAATTGGTTTGCGCATCGGAGAACTTATCGCCTTGCGCATTAATCAACTTTAAGCCGTTATCGCGATACGGATTATGAGAAGCGGTAATCATAATGCTCATATCCACATCGTATTTAGGGGTTAAGGTTGTGCAAAGCGGAGTAGGAACAATGCCTAAATTATATACGTTCACACCCTCCGAGAGAAAACCGGCACACAGTGCATTATAAAGCATTGAGCCAGATATTCTGGTATCGCGGGCAATAAGCACTGCTTTATTTTTTGTGCAAATATTGCGGCTCAATACTTTTGCTAATTTTAAGCAAAATTCCGGGGTTAAGGGATAGGTATTGGCAATTCCTCTGATACCGTCGGTTCCGAAAAGTTTGTCAGCCATGATAAAATCTCCTCTCATAACGGAAAAAGCCGCTATGATGTAGCGGCCTTCCCGAATTTATAACAATTAGAATACGTAACGAATACCGCCGTAAATTTCATGAGCATGAACACCCATCTTGTGGATGTTACCCATGTCATAGTAACGATATCCCGCATCAACATTGAAACGATTGGTAACTTTTACGGTTAAACCGCCGCCCAAAGACCAAGTGAACTTAGTCGGGGTGTTGTTAAACCAAGAAGTCTGATCAATCGGACCGAAAGCAGTTTCAGCTACAGCCGTGTACTTCATCTTGGTAAAGCCCAAACCGCCGCTGACATACGGAGAAATCCAGTAATAAGGGGCAAAGTCAATGTAGTTGTTCCACATATAAGAATATGACTTGAAGCCTAATCTGTTAGAACCACCGGTTCCGGTGCTTTTTTCCCATTTGTTACGATCACGCCAAACATATTCCAACTCTGTACGCCAGTAGTTGTAACGATAACCGATGGCACCGCTCATCATAAATTTTTTCTCGTCAAGTCCTTTCATATTGAAGCTGGAAGACTTTGAATAATCATGTTTAACACCACCGGCTCTCAAGCCCAAATAAATGCCGTTGCAATCAGCATTGGCTGCGGTGGATATGCTCATACCCAAAACAAGGGCAGATGCGGTTAATAACAATTTTTTCATGTGTACACTCCTTTTTCTGAATAGTTGTTATGCCACGAATTTAACCGAAAATATTTAATATTTGCTTAAAAGTGGTGAAAAGCCTTAAAAAACGTTGATTTTATATAAAAAAGAGGTTAGCTTTAATGCGAAGGCAATCGGATAGCTGCGTTGCGGAAAGAAAGATCCGTTAATGAGGAAAGTCCGGGCTTCACGGAAACAAGATACCAGATAACGTCTGGCTGGAGCAATCCACGGGAAAGTGCCACAGAAAATTACCGCCGAAACCTATGTTTTCGGTAAGGTTGAAAAGGCGAGGTAAGAGCTCACCGCGTAAACAGTAATGT
>Ga0310696_10003979_pt1 | contig 18260 bp, 15 predicted proteins | sample AusTroGonzalo_MG_4_FD_203885 | JGI IMG/M metagenome (GOLD analysis project Ga0310696, IMG submission 203885) | Bovine rumen microbial communities from tropical cattle in Woodstock, Queensland, Australia - Gonzalo_02 (v2) (version 2) | ecosystem: Host-associated > Mammals > Digestive system >...
TTGAAAACGACAATATTTTTATGCTGAACTCTGTCTTATTGTAAAGTCTTAGTGACTAGTAAATAATTATGCTCAGGGGGATATAAATTACGTATCTGTTGATTCCGTGGTCTATCAGGTTATCCCCCTGATATAAATTATGTTATAAAATAAATATTGAATTATAATTGTTTTAATTTAATATAAAATTTATGAAGAAAACGTGGTCTTTTGATGACGATTATTTGTTTGATTTAGTTCTATCAAATCGCAAGCATGGGACATGTTGTTTGTATGAGCATGATAATAAAATGTCAAAAGTCGGTGACATAAACATCATTTATAATTCACATAATCAAAAGATAAAAATACAAATAACAAATGTTCATAAATGTCGTTTTTGTGATGTTAATGAACAATGGGCAAAAACAGAAGGCGAAGGAGATTTATCTTTGGCATACTGGAAAAAAATTCATCTGGATTTTTTCAAAAAAGAAAAAACAGATTTTAAATCAACGGATATGTTAGAATTGAACGAATTTACGGTTATTAAATGACACATACCTGATTGATAATACAGTGCAAATCATAAGATTTATCAATCTAAAATTTTTTCCACTATATACTCATGCATCCATCGTCCATTTATAAATACCACATTATATTGAATACCTGTTATAAGAAAATCTTGTTTAATAAAAGTAGCAAGCGATGTGATATTCTTATGACGAATTTCTGCCCAAAGTTTATTGACATCGTTTTGACGTGCCCATTTTTCAGCAATTTCTAACATTTTACTGCCTATGCCATTATGCGTATATTTGTTTAATATCATAAAGCCAATCTTTGCACTTTTTCCCATATAATAAGGATGCGTTGGATTTATTTTAACTACGCTACATTGTCCAATAATTTTATTTCCATCCCATACCCCAACAGTTAAAGTGTGTTCTGATTCATATATATTGATACATCTTGTTTTATCTTTTTTAGGTTGTCCAGCATATTCTAGGGTATAAACCGCACCTGTATCACGTGAAAATTTATCAAAAAAAATCATCATATTGTCATAATCAGTTCCACGAACACGCCGCATAGTGACAGTTTTACCGTTTTTTAATTTAAATTTAATTGAACGATTCATAATAATTCTCCGAAAATACACGATACCCAACTTTATTATCTAGCTTCAAAACTCTGTATTACAAAACAGCACTTTCCAGTATAGATACTTTCTTTTTTATCGGATCTATTTCTGTCAATGCGCCGTAAGGCAATATTATTTGCGGAACAGTATGTCCAAAGTCCATGTTCGTGACGATAGGCATATCTTCACAATCATATTCTTTGCATACTTTTAACAATTTTTCATCAAATGTTTTATATTTTGCCAACCAATTTTCTTTAGCTTCTTGTTCATCAGCGGCAAATTCACCACCTGGACGTCCAAATAAAATACCGCTTATTTTTTCCAGAATGCCCATCGCACCTAAATTGCGTAAAAAATAAGAAAACTGATCAGGTGTTGGCATTTCTTCACTGGTTTCAACAAACAAAATCGTGTTTTCAAATTCATCAACAGATGGAAAAATCGAAGTTCCATTCATCATAGACAACAATTCCATACAACCACCAAGCAAGCGACCTTGAACCGGTTTTTTGCCTTGAATAAAGTGCCATCCATCTGTTTTTGTTCTTTTTCTTAATACATCGTTTTTATCATCCCAAAACACCCTATCTACAATAAATTCTTTTGATTCTGGCAATTGACCAATAGATTCTGCACAGAACAAAGTTTTCTTTACACTTTGTGTTGTTATATCCATAATACCGCAATTTTCCCCGAAACCAAACATTGTACAAGGACTATAAAACGAAGATATTCCAGCTTTTAACAACATAAAATGATTAGCTGTTGTATCAGACATACCCAAGAATATTTTTGGGTTATTTCTGATAATTTCAAAATGTTCATCTGTCATATAACGTAACAAACGAATTGTTTCGTCACCACCAATGTTTGTTAAAATCGCCTTAATCTCGGGATTTTTGAAAGCTGTCATCATATCATCCAAACGCAATTGTGGGTTATTGTATAATTCGTCTGTTTTTAATGAATTTGGCATTTCAATAATTTTGACACCAAAAGTTTCTTCAAATTGCTTTTTACCATGCTGATAACGCGCTGGAAAACGCCCTGCCGAAGAACCAGATAAAGATACAGTTGCGACTAAATCGCCCGTTTTCAATCTGTTTGGTTTGATAAGTTGTTTCATCTTTCTCTTTTTGCTTTACACATTGCATTCTAGCAACTAAAGATAAGATATACAACTATAAAAATCAATAAAATAGCGGATACTAAGGAATTCGACACCCCAGACGAGTTAGCCTGTTAGCGGTTTTGGTAATGCGCAAAACTTTGTTTTGCTCTTATCTCGCTTTGCGGTCAAGAGTCGATATTGTCCCACAGCTTTCAACCATCCAAAACCGTTTTGCTGGTTCAATAACGGCTGTTGTTTTATCTGTTGTATTGTTAATTGTCAAACATTTTTAATTACAACATTTATTATCATGATTGAATTTATTTTATTTTTATGTTAAAATAAATACGAACCCAAGAGATTGGTTTCGGGGCTGTAGAAAGCCTGCTTCATTCGGTGTGAAAACATCGTTATAAATAGTGTGATTTGTGTTTTCACACTGTTGTTTCCCTGATGATTAGATCGGGGAGCCGTTTGCTATATAACAGGGGCAACCCAAAGGCAATGGAATCAATAATGAAGTGATTTTCTAACTCCCCGACCGCCAAATTTTTGGTGGTTTTTATTTTAAATATCAAGTGGGAAAATATGAAAAAACTTATAATGCTATTATCAATATATATATTTGCCGCATTAAATAATGCAAAAGCTGAAGAAATGTGTATCACAGAAGACGCGGTTCCAATTGTTTTAGACGCTTCATCAACAAGTGTCACATCATTTTCAAACAAAGTGGCAACAACTACATGGTATGCTTCAACAAATTATGGAACTTTTGTTGGTCGTTCTGCGTGTTTAAGCAGTAATTATAATACAGGTTGGCATGGAGTGTATAAAGCTAATGATGGTGTATTGATTGATAATGGTGCTGTGGTTGTTGGCGGCGAATACAACAGCGCATCAAATGGAACATTATATTGTTGGTGCAAATTGATACACCCTGTTGTATCTTTATGGGTTTATTATTTTTCACGTAGTTCTGTTAGCAGTTGCATTACAGATTGCAATTATTATTGTGCTTATGATTTTAAGAACTATGACACTTCTAGAAAAGCACTTATTGGTTCTGTGACAGATTGATATATAAAACCCACTCAAAAAAATCAAAAAACAGAACATCATGCATTATAATAAATGCATGATTGAATTTATGAAATTTTGTTTGTGTTGATGATTAAATATTTCTGTTTCGAAAATATTCCCCAATTTGTTTATCTAATGCAATATTGCGACCGCAATAGCGCGGACCTTCTACACAATGGTCCATTGATAAACATGGTGGTGTTAAATATTTCATAACAGCAGCATTTTCACCAATTTTTTCTGCTAAATCTCTACGCAAATCACATGCAATATGATAAATAGCTTCTTGGGCACACCAACAAGTACGTTTTCCTTGTTCATGAATTAACGCATTCAAGTTTGCATGCTTGTCATATTGAACCATAGCACCATATGGAGCAATTGATGTCATCATACTGCGTGAAAATTCAGTATTTTTTATCATATTATAAAAATCGCTCATCCATGTATCAGCAGTAGATGCTAGGTTTGCTTTGCTTAACAACGGTGGCAAATAAAAATATCCTGTGAACACAGGTTCTGAACGTTGAATACTGCGGTGACGTTGATCTTGACCCATTGTAGCAGCATCAATTTGAATACGGCTCTCTACATAATTTACAGAATTATTCATATGCTGTGGGCTGAATTGCAAAGTATCGACTGTATCACGTGATTCATTTGCACGAAATTCTTTATCATCATATTTGTAATCTAACAATTCAAAAGATGGACGAGTTTTTGTACCCATATATTTTGAAGAAAATTCAGGTGACCAATATTTTACATTGCGCTTAGAAGAATCAAACATATATTCAATATCAGGATGTGTCGTTTTAATTTTTTGCGCTATTTTATCCATTACATCACGCATAAACGGTGTCCATGCAGTTCTATAAAAAGCACAAATTGTTGCTAAATCAATCGTCCAATCTAATGCCGTTGGTGCAATCATAGATACAAACATACGCAACTGTTCTTGGGCAAACTTTGGCGCATTGGATTCAATATATTTTTCAGATGCCAATGGTCGTTCATGATGAATTGCGTCACGCGATAATTCAGTCACCCGATTTTTATTATTCGCGTAAATCTCTAATCCATCCTGAATAAAATTACATGCTTGGTTTATATGTTTTATTTGAGCAGTTGGATAATATGTTTCCAAGGTATTACGGATATCAGCCATATCAGGATTATCATACATTTTAGAAAACCGACCAGAACGCTGATCTGAATTATAAAAAGGCGCAGTTAAATGTAATCCAAACACAACACTACTGACCGGAATATTTTCAATCATAAATGTCCAATAATTATGTTCCAGTGTTGTATGATGACCCGTATCAAACAAACGTTTTTCTACATTGATAACTTCGCCCAATTTTGGAGTATCTGCTGTATAACACGTACGTGCAGCATGCGATGCTAATGCTGTTGGCTCTACATTTGTTTCTGCGATTTGTGTGACTTTGACATCTGACATATATATAGCTCCTTGGGTATTAAAATCCTATGAACTACTATAAATGGATTCCACATATTTTCAAGTATTTTTAAAAACCACTTTTGGAATAATATCGGTTATATTACACAAAAAAACATCGCTTTGACCAGCGATGTAAATTTGTGGCGGGATGTAAGGGGCTCGAACCCTCGACCTTCTGCGTGACAGGCAGACGCTCTAAACCAGCTGAGCTAACACCCCAAAACTGCTCTTTGTTTTCACAAAGCCCTGTTATGTTATAATATCAACATACAAATTGCAAGCATTTTTTATAATTTTTTTCAAACATCCATGTGTTATGGATGTTTGTTTATAAATATTATTTTAAATCTTTTTTTGATTGCCGTCCAAAAAAACGATTTCTACGGTTCTGTTTTTTACATCTTCGTATGCTTTCTTCACTGATTCCGGACTGTTGGCAACATCTTTATCCAAAAGGAAAAATATACGATCCCCAAAAGTAACAGGACAACCCTCTATTATAAACCCAATATCTTGTTCCAGAAAATAATTTACTGCATTTGAATCCTTAAATTTAGCTTTGTCACTTTTAATCATTTAGATCAGGTTTATATATGTTATACCCTTTCTTACAAAATTAACGTCTTTATATATTTCTAACAAATCTTTCTTAGTCACTTTGATGGGTAATTTCGGAAATTCTTGTTTATCAAGGAAACTTTTTAGTAATTTCTTATCATCATCTTTTAGTTCTGGCATATATTGCAACAAAGCATCATATGCATCCTTATTTTCATATTGTGCCTTACCATCCCTTAAATCTACCATAATCATTCCAAAAACATACGGTCTGATTTGATTTGGCGATGGGTAGAGTTTGTTAAGATATTCAATCAATTCTCTTGTCACTGTTGTTTTCATGTTGTTTATCCTTTTTATCTATTACAACGGAAAGATTGTAAGACAAAACGATTAAATGTCAAGTAGTTTTACAATTTTCTTATTTATTGGATAACATATTGTATTTTTTATATTTTATGTTAATGTACTTATCACAATCACAAGGATTTACTATGACTACACATAATATGAAACTTGAACAAAAACCCTATTTTGACTTGGTGCAAAATGGTTCAAAGACCATAGAATTACGCTTATGGGATGAAAAAAGAAAACAAATTAAACCTGGCGACGAAATTATTTTTCGTGATAATGAACGCGTATTGACTGTGACAGTGACAGGTTTGATTGTGGCTGAGACTTTCGCAAATTTATTACACATGATTGATGTGAAAAAAACTGGTATACCAACCGCAGAACAAGCATTAACTGTAATGAATTCAGTTTATGATATTGACAAACAAAAACAAAATGCCGTTGTCGGAATAATGATAAAATTAAAATAATTTCATAAATTGACAATGTAAATAAAGTCTTTTATAATCTGGGCATGAAAAGAATTATTTTGATATTATGTTTAATTGTATTGGCAGGATGCGGTGCAAAATCCGATTTAGTCCGCACACCTGGTTATCCACGCAATTATCCTGTATATTAAGATTGTTTAAGGTATCATGCGGGTATGGCGACTACGAAGTGCCGCCAAGAACCCAGTGTTGTGCGACGGTACAATGTAAGTATAAGGATATTATCTCAGTTCTGCGGGTATGGCGAAACTGGTAGACGCGCTGGATTTAGGTTCCAGTGGGGCAACCCATAAGAGTTCAAGTCTCTTTACCCGCACCAAGACCGAATATTTTCTGTGTGAATCGCGTATCCTTGTTGCTTCATCTATGGTTCGTTGCTAATAACGCAACTCTCCAAGATTTCGCTACACTCGGATTCTCTTTACCCGCACCACCAAGAAAACATTAGAAAACTGGCATTTACGTCAGTTTTTCTTTTTTATGGTTCATTTTCTGCTGAAACATAAAAAATATTGAAAAATCTTAACTTTTTTTGCTTTGGCACCTTGAAAATCAAAGGATTAAAACCTATAACTAACCCCGCCTTTGAAATTAGCATAGTTGGCGTTGTCCATAAAGTATTGTGCATTGCCGTACACATGTAAACGACCTGCTGTATAATCAAAACCTATACTTGCTGCACCACGATATTCATAGTCGTTGTTATACAGACTGAATGTGCCGTCCATACCACGTATTCCAAGTTTTATATCATAACTATCACCAAATTCACGATACAGCATCAAGCCTGAATTCAGTTTGAATCTGCTGCCATCTTGTAATGTCTTTTCGTATTTAGTATACAACCCAAGGCCTGTTTCTACTGATACAGTTCTGTCGTCTGGTATAATCAAAGCAAATTCCTTATCTTCTTCATGTCCAGATTGTTCATAAACTATGGTATTGAATGCAAAGTCAGGTGCAAATGTCCAATTACCAAATGTCAATGGATACCGCAAATCATTCATTAAACCAAAGATACGTTTTTCTATAACGCCTTCATAGTTCATATTGTTATAGCCACGCCTGTTATATTCGCTGTTCGCAAATCCCGCTTTTGGCGCAATAACCAGTTCATAACCTTCGTCTGTATAGGTCAAAGGCATATAGAACAACCACATTTTATTCTGGCGGTTCATACCATGACCATCATTAGTATTGATATTAGCCATTGCCATACCATACCCCAGTTTCAATTTATCTGTGATTTTATCGTTGCTGATACCATAACGTCCAGAACCACCATTATGACTGTCGCTGAACGAGAAGTATCCCATAGAATCAGATATATCAAAACTATCACGATTAGAGTTTTCAAACAGTTTATTATTCATTGAAAAACTGATTTCACGCATTGCTGATAAATCTTCATGTGCAAACTGTGTGAAAGTATCCAATCCTGTCAATCCAGACAAAGCACCATTAAACGCGGACATATTTTCCATAGATTTCAACACAGCAAATAAATCTGTGCCATTACCATTTTCATAGTTATGTTTCAAGAACGCAGCCAAAGATGCATTATCAATCAATTCGTTAAAATCTTTCATCTGCATAACAACATCTTTTCCAGATAAATACGCATCAAACATCACAGAATCAGATAACAGATTTAATTCACTTACATCGCCAGCGTCAATCATATTTTCTGAGATATAAGTTTGTTGATTACCAAATGAAACAATGTCACTATCCAAATGTAAATCACCAATAATTTTATCACATGCAATAAATTTTGCCCCAGCTGCAGCACGCACAATTCCATCCATACTTGTTAAATCTAAAGTATCTGTTGATTTCAATACGCCGTTATTTATTAAAGTTGCACCGTTAAGTACTATAAAATGCCCTACACTGCCAGAACCAGAACAAGTTTCACTATCACAAACATTACCATTCAAAGAAATTGTTCCTGTATTAGTCATGTTGTAAGAATAATAAGCATTATTATCTGAATTTTGTCGTTCAATATAAATACCGTATGAATTACTTAAATTAGATGCTTCTATTGTTATGTTTCCAGAATTATTTATATAATGATAAGAATAATTATTTGTAGAATCCATATACACATATATACCAATAGCATTTTCAGCACCACTTATTGTTATATCACCAGAATTTGAAACGCCTTGTTCAGAATAAATACCAATGGCATTATCTACACCATCTATTGTTATATCACCAGAATTTGAAATGCTGCTTTCAGAATAAATACCAACGGCATTATCTGCACTATTTATTGTTATATCACCATAATTATAGACACTACCGACCGAATAATAACTTTGGTTGGCTATTTTTTGTCTCTCAACAACAATAAAATTTATACCAATTGCATCGGTTGCATTATTAATATTTATATTAGCATAATTATTCACAGTCGTTGTTTGACAAGTATTATCATTACCAGCGCACACATCATCTGAACGTGCCAATATACCAACAGAAGATTTTGTATTATTTATATTTATACTTCCACTGCCTTCGGTTGATACATAAGAACCTTCATATCCAATAACACCATACCCCTGTTTCATATTATCAATGGATATATTACCATAATTATAAATACCAGCAGATGCTTTAAAATATTTATTCTCTGCTGCATCATAATATATTCTGGGCACCGCGACCATACCTATACCCGTGCCAAAACCATCAGCACCATTTTCAATCTGATAATATTCATCATCACTTGTATCTGCTGTACCCTTGGTATTCCAAAAAGATTCACTTGCTAGTATAATATTACCAGAATTGTTTGCTGATGAAGCATCAGCAGAAGCACCTATCAAAGTACCATTTTCAGATATATTTGTTAATCTAATGATGCCACTATTCTGGGCACTTACACTGCCATAGCTTTGTGTTGAATCAGTTTTTATACTATTTGCATATTGGCCAATTACCCGTCCAGAAGATAAATTATATAAATGTATTTCTGCTGATTCATTATTATTTAGATATACACCATTTCCACCATCCACATAATAATCAACCGCCATACCATACACATCCCCAGTACCAGAATTTAACATAGTTATCTTGCCAATACTTTCGCCATTACTACTACCGCGATAAGCATTATACAACCCCATACTAGAACGATTATTATTATCATATGATCCATACATTCCATATGCATTGCCATTTCCATTGTTTTCACTATATATCGAACCAAATGAAGAAGTATTATTACTACTAGAATAACCATAACTATACGAATTAAACGCAAAACCATTATGAACATACATACCATAAGTGTTTCCATTACCAGTATTAGATATATTTATATTTCCATTAGCCGTAGCAGATGTAACGGAACTATAAGAGTCATCTTTTGCATATGCATTACTAATATCAGCATTTTCACCATAAATACCATATACGTTTGAAGAACCATTATTATTTATATTTACAGATGCGTTTGCTGTTGATAAAGCATTAGCAGCCCCATAATAATTAGAGTGTGCATAAGCATATGCATTTGAATTTAAACCAGAATAATCATAATACTCAGCATCAATATCACTAGAAAAATAGATACCATAAACATCACCATTACCAGTATTGTTTATTTGTATATTACTATTAGATTCAGCGGTTCCTGTTGTGTAAATATAACTATAACTACCAGAATCATAATACGCCGTTGAAGCTGAATAAGCATTTGCATTATATCCATCTTTGCCCTTGTATCCATAAACATCACCGTTTCCATTATTAATAATGGTTATTTCTGCGTTTGTATTTGTATTGTCGGCATAACTATTATTGTTAGAATGTTCCCCTGAAAAACCAACTATATTACCATTGCCCGCATTGTAAATATATATAGATGTATTTGGATATGTAGCATCTGCATGATTAACGCTATCTGCCCCCGTAAGACCGACAACATTACCATCGCCACGGTTAAATATATAAATATTACCGGTGTAGGCACCATCACGTACCCCATACACATCTGCATAATTTGTATTATTAATTGTGCTGCCAGACACGTCCGGTGATTTTTCAACACAAACACCACTTCCATCACGTCCATAACCAGAATCACAAACACATTCTGGACCAAATTGATGTTCTTTCTCTGGGCACGACATTTTTAAATAGCAATTATAACCATCATATTCAATATCTTGATAACCAGAATCACACACACACTGAGTTTCTTCTTGATGAGCGTTTGAACCACATTCTATCGGTTTTACAGAACATCCAGTACCTTCTGACCAATTTTCATATCCTTTATCACATACACACAAAGTTTCTTCCTGATGAGCATGTGAACCACAATCAAGTATTATAAGTGAACAACCGATTTCTTCATTATAATTTTCATAACCATCTTTACATACACAGCTTTTACCATTATAAACAGCATTTAACCCACAATTCATACGAATACAACCACGTCCAGGAATCAAATACACATCTTCACCTTGCAAGCTACACACACACTGTTGTCCATCATAATATGCATTTTCACCACAATCTTGATTATGATCATCGATATCTGAACCACCCGCAGTAGCAACCCCAGCCGCAATTCCTGCCCCTGTCAAGCCGATAAGAAGACTCCATTTACCCCAACCCCAACTTTTATTTTTTACTCTTTCTTTATCAACATTATATATAAAATCATCATAAAAGCGCGCATCAATTTTCTTCACACATGCGTGATGTGTATTAGCACCTTCTTCCACTAATTCAATATATCGTTCATAATCTTTCTTTAAAATTGAACGACATAATTCTGTATTACCATTTTCATCAATCTTATCCAGTCCTTCAATACGTAAACGTTCTTTCTCTTCGTATGCCTGTTCTTCTGCTAACTGTTCCTTACTATGTTCGGCCCAATCATCTGGTGCAGGTTCCCAACTTAATTCACCAGAACTATATCTTTTTATGTCTCCACCACTTAACATGATTGTATCTGTTTTATCTATAAAACCAGGTTTTATAAAACGTAATAGATATTTTTTATCAGCATGTAAACCATTAACTATGCTTGATGATATTTCCACCCCATCGATATAAATTTTTACACCAGGGTTTCGCTTTTCAAAAGCAGAAAAATCTAAACTTGCACTTTTTTTTTCTAAATAAAAAGGATACAAACTATCAGAATCTTTTGAAAATTTAACCCTTCTTGTTGTTGATGTTGCCTGTGGCTCTTGTGCTTCTATAACATATTCTTGTCCCAAAGATGCTAAAAAATGGACTGGTTCTTTACCTTTTTCTATACCATCAATAAATATTACAGCATCACCAATATTTGTTCTTATTATGATATCTTTAGTAGCATGCTTTAATGTCTTTATTACCGTTCCAGATACAGGAACAACCAATTTTTCTTTAACATTTTCATAGTCAGGATGTGTGATTTCTAATGAATATTTTCCATTACAAACATTACCAAACTTAATTGGCGTATTTCCCTGATATTGACCATCATTTAATGTGACAAACGCACCTGCAGGTTTAGTGACAATTTCAACAGGAGCACCACGACATTCCATGTCGCCAGCAATTTCATTAAATTTTATATTTTTGCTAGAAACACTTCCTGAATTTTTTATACGCAATAATTCTGCTTCATATGCACTTTTAGAATACTTATATTTTACACATGCAACATATTCGCTATCAATTTTCTGATTTCCTGATTTATCTTTCGTAAAATCTTTTAATTGAACACCTACACAACGTTGACTTGTTCGGCTTGTTCCAGACGCACTTGTTTCATCAGAATAATATTCACTTGTCGTCACAGTTTCAGCACCAAACAATCTACATATTTGACTGTTTATTTCCTGTTCAGCTTTGGCCTGTGCATCAGCAACACTTTCTTCAGAAAAAACACGAGCTACAAAATATTTATATTTACTATCATCTGCCGGGGTATCTGTTGCCCATTCGCAATCAGCTGCATAACTGCTAACAGACAACACGACCCCCGTTAAAGCAAATAATATTTTCTTCATAAAAACAACCACGTATTATAAACTTTAATTGTTTTATTCTGCTTTGTGTGACATTGTGAATTCATCAACTGTTTCTGTTACACGTTTGTTGAATTCTGCTGATAAACCTTTGTTGCCATTCAAGAAATCTTTCATTTGTTTTTTGAAATCTGCTTCTTTTATTTTCATGCGTGTAAAGAAACGATATTCCATTTCTTTATCACCATCAGCATTTGTAACCAAAACTTTTTCCCAATAACGATTCGAAGGCATCAAACCAGAAAAAGATATTTCACTTTTTTCAATGGACAAGAATTCTGTACGGAATTGGTTGCCTTCAACACCTTCTTGTGCATCTACAAAATTTGTTTTTATATCTGTCTTAATTGCATTTGATAAATCTGTTTTTGCTTGATTTTCAGCAATTCTGTACCCTTGACTAATATTTGCTTTATCAGAACGTACTGTTGCCATACTTGTGACAAACATATCACCATCTTTTACGATGACAGGATTATCATCTTTTACCCAAGAAGGTCTTGAAGATAAATCGTCACTGCGTGAAATAACTTTATCTGACATTCCACCCCCACAGGCAGCTAATGCTAAAACAGATGTTAAAATTGCAATTTTTTTCATATTAAATCCTTTTTGTTATGAATAAAATCGTTAGCCGTTCTAAATAATACACAAACCAACGATAAAATCAACCTATTTTTTCCTATTTTGAAATCTTTATTTTTAAAAACAAATCTTGTGAAAAAATTACAGGAATTGTGTAAAAGCAATACACACTAATGTAAGACAAACCCTGTTAATTCAGGGTTTTGTTTTATGATAAAATACTCGACATTTTATTTTTTTATATTATATTAGGCTGAGATAACAAAGGAGATTAATATATGAATGAAGCCTTGTTAGTGATTGATGTCCAAAATGATTATTTCCCGAACGGTGCAAACGAACTATATAAAGTCCAAGAAGCAGAAAATAAAATACTAGATTTAATTTCTGCAAGTAGAGCCTGTGATAGACCTATTATCTATATTCAACATATAAATCCACCCGATGATTATTTTTTATTAGAAGGCACACATGGTGCAGAATTATCAGATAGAATTAAACCGCAAGTAAATGATAAAATTATCATAAAAAGGTATCCTAACAGTTTTTTTGAAACAGAATTGAACGATTATTTACATACCTTAGGAGTAGATACATTAATTGTTTGTGGCATGATGACACATATGTGTGTGGATACTACGGTCAGAGCTGCTTCGGATTATGGCTACAAAGTAAAACTTGTATCTGATGCTTGTGCCACTATGGATTTAAATCTAAACGGAGAAATAATTCCAGCAGAAACTGTCCAGAAAGTCTCATTGGCTTCTTTGAATGAAGTTTTTGCAGAAATTGTTCCAAGTATTCAAATCAAAGAGCAAAAAGTATAATTTTTTATATACATTACAAAATCTCAGAACTAAAAACCCTGTTAATTCAGGGTTTTTCTTTTGTTTTCTTGTTTTTGATTCAAACAGTAAGTGATAAACTGTTTAAATTATATAGTTTATGATATTTTATCCATAAATGGTTATACAATTGCATCCTATGGTGCAGTTTAAAACACGCAATAATATCCAGATTCATAACTCGTATGGGTTGGTAATTTAGACTAAATTCTGCTCTTTTTACTTTTTTGCAAAATTTATAAAAATATTGATAAACAATTTTTATTTGTTATAACTTCCCATAAATTACGCTTAAATAGGTTAAGTTATGAATAAACGAATGGCTAAAAAGAAACTTAAAATGTTAGAGAAACAGAATGAACAAATAGCTACAAATGCTCTTAAAGCAGTAAAGAACAAGGTTGAACAATCAGCAACTGAACAAATAGTATTCCAAATCGATGAATCAAAAATAAAAGAAATAATTCAATATTATAAAAAAGCACTTAAGATATTATACGGTCTTAACTTTACTTATGGAACATGTTTTATTATTATTACGGCTGTTATGATATATTGTTTTGAATCATACATTAAAACCAAAAATACCACCTATTTGTTATGTGGCTTTTTTGAAGTTTTTTGTGCTGCGCTTAACGCCGGCTATTTTGTATCAACCTTAAGCAAAACATTTTGCACATACAAAGATTACTCTGAAGCTAAGAGAATTAAAAGCTATCTAACACGCTAAACCAGAGCAAACAGTCGTTATATAAAAAAAACTTGATTTTATGTAAAATATAGCATACAATGACGCACAGTAATAAAAAAAGGTAATGAAAATGGCGTCTAAAAAAGGTTCAAAAGAAGTTGTAAAACTGGAAAACAAAGAAACTGGCTTTTTCTATACAACTACTAAAAATACTAAGTCTGATAATACTCAAGGTAAAATGAAATTCCGTAAATATGACCCGAAATTACGCAAACACGTCATATTTACAGAAGCAAAAATGTCACACTAGTGGTGGTTTTTGTTGTTTTATTTAAAAACGCCCACAATCGTGGGTGTTTTTAATTTACATATTATTTAATTATTTTCCAAATTTACCACTACGTGGAAATCCAACCGGTATAGTATGTCCCTGAGAGGCACGCTTTGCAACCCATGGAGTTATATCATCCAACTTTGTTGTGCCACGACCAGTTGTCCAACCAAATCCTTCGCTTTTATTAAAGAACATAGCATCAATTGTATAAGTACGTTCTGCATTATATTTTTGTAATATTACACCTTTGCCACGAACCATTTCTGGTATTTGTTCTGTTTCAAATATCAGCAATTTATCATTTGAACCGGACAAAGCAACCATATCACCATCAACCTTTACACACAATACAGCTGGGTCATGTTCATCTACATTCATAATCTGCTTTCCAGATTTTGTTTGTGCTATGCAATTTTCGCCACTGACTATGAATCCAACACCATGACGACCAACAACAAGATATTTCGCGGCTGTATCCAAAACAAAAGCTTTCACAATTGTTTCTTCGGCACCAATATCAGCCATCATACGCACTGATTCACCAAATCCACGTGCAGATGGTAAATCATTTGCAGACAAACTGAACATTTTACCCCCAGATGCAAACAAATTGATTTTATCTGTGGTTTGTGCATGGAACGCGAACTGTAAATCATCACCTTCTTTGAATTTCATATCAAGATTATTCAAATCTAAATGTCCCTTAGCTGCGCGTATCCAGCCCATATTTGACAACACGATAGTAATTGGCTCTTTTTCAATAAAATCATCAGTATTTACGACAATCTCTTCAGTTAGTTGTGCCCACTCGGTTCTGCGGCGTCCAAGTGGAGTATTTTTTGCATATTGTTTTTTAATATCATTGAACCAAGCATGCAGTTGTTCATTTTGAATTTCTTCACTGTCTAACAAAGCCTGTAATTTTTCTTTTTCTGCACGCAATTCTTTGTCTTCACGTTTGATTTCCATTTCTTCCAATTTACGCAAAGAACGCAGACGTGTATTCAATATAGATTCAACCTGTACCTCAGTCAGGTTAAATTCTGCCATCAAAACAGCCTTTGGATCATCTTCATTACGAATGATTTCAATAACTCTGTCTAAATTTAAATAGACAACCAACAAACCGCCTAAAATTTCCAAACGTCTTTCTATGTTCACCAAACGCCATTTAGTTCTGCGAATTAAGACATTTTTCTGATGTGCAATAAATTCACGCAACACATCACCAATTGGCATAACACGTGGCGCACCTTTGGAATCAACGACATTAAAATTCATATTAAATTTGTATTCCAAATCAGTCATCGCAAACAAATGTGCCATCATCTTATCCGCGGGTACATTGCGATTTTTCGGTGTGATAATAATACGAACATCAGTTGTAGATTCATCCGAAATATCTTCAACCAAAGGTAATTTTTTCGCATCAATCAAATCTGCAATTTGTTCAACCAATTTAGATTTAATAATACCATATGGAATTTCGGTTATAACAACCTGCTCTGCTCCACGTTCTAATTTTTCAATTTCCCATTTTGCACGAATACGAAAAGCACCACGACCAGTATCATAATTTTTACAAATCGTATCAAAATCATCAATCAACACACCGCCAGTTGGAAAATCAGGTCCAATCAATTTTTTCATAATTTGTGGTGTTGTGGCGTCTGGTTTATCAACAACTAAATTCAACGCGTCCATAATTTCAGATACATTATGTGTTGGAATATTTGTTGCCATACCAACCGCAATTCCCATACCACCATTAGCCAACAAATTTGGAAAAGCACCCGGCATCACAGTCGGTTCCACAGTCGTCCCATCAAAATTAGGCATCATATCAACACTGTCTTCATCAATACCTTCCATAATCAGCATTGCTGCTTGGGTCATTTTGGATTCAGTATAACGATACGCAGCCTGGGGGTCGCCATCAATATTACCAAAATTACCCTGACCATCAATCAATGGATAACGAACAGAAAAATCTTGTGCTAAACGCACCATAGCATCATATACCGAAGAATCACCATGTGGATGATAATGTCCCAACACGTCCCCAACAACAGTAGCACATTTACGAAAAGCTGCGGACGGTGACAATTTTTGACGCAACATAGAAAACAAAATACGGCGATGTACAGGCTTTAATCCATCACGAACATCAGGCAAAGCACGTGCGACAATCGTACTTACCGCATAAGACAAATAGCGTTCAGACAAAGCTTCTGATAATTGCTGTCCAGATATATTTTCAACTGTGTTTTCTGTTTTTCTCATAATCTGCTTCCATTTTTAACACACACAGATTAAAACATTTCCAAAAATAAAACAACAAAAAAACCACCCGATTGGGTGGTTTTTGAAATTTCGTTTAAACCTAGAACCCGAAAACCATACGTTGTTTTGATTGACGTTTCTTTTCGTTACGAACCGCTTCTTCTTTCAACCGTTTGCGTTTAGTTGTTGGCTTTTCATAACGTTGGCGTTCTTTCATTTCACGATAAAGGCCTTCTTTTTGTGATTTACGTTTTGCGACACGCAAAGCTTGTTCTACATTATTATCACGAACTAATACTTTTACCATTTTTACACCCCCTTTATCGTTTGTTATTTTTGTTAATCGGTACATCTTAACGATGCAGGCTCAAGAATTTGTGGTGGAGCTGATCAGACTCGAACTGACGACCCCCTGCTTGCAAAGCAGGTGCTCTACCAACTGAGCTACAACCCCACAATCTCTTTTTTTAGGGTTTTCTCTTTTGGCAGATCCGCTGCGCTGTAAAGCAACTTACCTCTACCAACTGAGCTACAACCCCACAATCTCTTTAAAAAACTTCAACACCGTTGGTAATTTTCTGTTGAAAGCCAGCATATTTTATATATTTTTTTTAACGATGTCAAATTAAAAATTTGATTGCTATGTAAAACATCAATTCATGACAGCACCAAAAATCACAGACCTAAAGTTCTCCCAAAGCTGAAGACCATGAGCACAATAATCTGAACAATATCTTAAACAATGCGATAAATCTTGGTTATCTTTGGTACGAAATACCCAAAGCGAAACTGCAGGATGCAACATTTTACACCAACAATATAATCCATGGTCTTCTCCACCAGTCACAATTGTACCATTATCAACCAAAACGCCCCCATTTTCGGTGTAAGCTTTTAGGTCGCCTAGTCCATAATTTGTACTTAAACATGCAGATGTCCCACTAAATGTGCCATAACTGGCATTGACACCCCATGAAGCTAATAAATAATTATACGTATAATTGTTATTCGGAATTGTAATTGATGGGTCCAATACAACCGCCACAGAATCATTTGATAAACAGGCTTCAATTGCAAATACGGTTTTTATTTGCATTAAACATATAATTATTAAAATTATTTTGTATGTAATTTTTCCCATACTTCTGATATTTTCCGATACATAAATTCTTCCACAAAGGGACGTTTTCGGACGAAATGTAAAATGATAAAAATTAAGAAAAATAAAAAATAAATAAAAACGGTTGTATGTCAATAAATCCGTATCATACA